>SAMEA3663248__coassemble_981_pt1 | contig 9305 bp, 8 predicted proteins | sample SAMEA3663248__metabat2_low_PE_036 | metagenome-assembled genome bin SAMEA3663248 (sample SAMEA3663248) | pig gut metagenome | biome: pig gut; feature: pig-associated habitat; material: faeces | place: China | collected 2013 | reverse complement strand
TCAAATGTCTGCCGGACGGCGTGACTTTCCGCTTCCACCACATGATGAAGGAATGCGCCGAGCGCAGATTCCGGATGCTGGAAAAGGATAAACAGGCGTTCTATCTGGAACGCTTCGGCTTGTGGTACGAAAACGGCGGACAGTATCTGCACGCCATAGCCTCTTACCGGCGGAGCGGTAATTACGACGCCTTGCTGCGCGTCATCCAAAAAGACGCGGGCATTCTGCTCTCCTCCCTTGATCCGCAGGTCGTGCTCTCCGATATTGAGGCGTGCCCCGCGGCTGTGCTGAAGGCGCATCCGCTGTCGATTCTGGTACTGATGCGCAGTATGTTCAACTGGCGGCAGATCCCGAAGATGCTGGAGTTAAAGGCACTGCTGCTGACTGCCATTGAGGAGCACCCGGAGCTGCCGGCGGAAGAACGGGGCAATCTGCTGGGCGAGTGCGATCTCATTATGAGCTTCCTCTGCTACAATGACATCAGCGCCATGAGCCGTCTGCACCGCAGCGCCAGCAGTCAGATGTCCCGCCTGGCCATCAGCATCCGGAAAAGCGGCGGCTGGACCTTCGGCTCACCGTCCGTTCTGATGATGTTTTACCGCGCGCCGGGCGAGCTGCAAAGCGAGCTTGCCGAGATGGACGAGTGTATGCCCCACTACTATAAAATCACCGACGGCCACGGGCAGGGTGCGGAAAAAATCATGCGGGCGGAGGCCGCGTTCATCCAGGGCCGTTTCACGGACGCGCACATCGAGCTGGAAAGCGCCTATGCCCAGATCGAGGGCAACGGGCAGGAGAACATGGCCCTGTGCTGTGATTTTTTGGCGCGGCGGCTCTCCCTGCATATGGATATGGAGCAGCGCTATTCCTTTGAGGAACGCCGGGAGGAGCTGCTGCGTCATCACAACGCCGCATGGCTGAACATTTGGAACGCTGCCAGCGCCTATTATCACGCGCTGCTGGGGGAGACGGACAAAATCCCCTCTGTTTTTGCGGAGCATCAGCTCTCCACCATTCACTTCCTCGGGCCGGGCAAGCCCATGATGGAAATGATCGAAAATCAGGTGTATCTCGCCCAGGGCGCCTGTACCAAGGTGATCGGACGCAGCGAGGGCCAGCTGGCCGTGTGCGAAGCCATGCACTATGCGCTGGTCGCACTGCATATCCGTATTCAGACCGCGGCGGCCTATGAGATGCTGGGAAAACCCGAGGAAGCCCACCAGTGGCTCTCCAGGGCCCTTTCCGACGCGGCCCCGGACGGCTTTGTGATGCCCTTTGTGGAGAACTACGACCGCTTGCAGCCGATTCTGGCGCGGGAAATCAAGAGTGACCTGATCGTGAAGATCATCGAACTGGGCCAAGCGGCCAGAGCGCGAAAAGCGGCAAACACCCGCCCGGGCGCGTTCGATGCGCTGACGCAGCGGGAATTTGAGATCGTGGAGCTGATGGCGCAGCGGCTTTCCAACCGCGAGATCGCGGAAAGGCTGTTTCTCTCCGAAGGCAGCGTCAAGCAGTATGTGAATCAGATCTATTCCAAGCTCCATATCGAGGGCGACACCCGAACCAAGAGAAAGCAGCTGGCCGGGCTGATTTTACAAAAGACCTAACCTTTGGTTAATGTTCATTTCTTAAAAACCACTGTACAATTTTATGCGGTGGTTTTTTGGAAGGAGGATTTGCGTGAAACGAAGATATATTTCAGCGGTCAAACCCCTGGATGGGTTTATCCTGCAGGTTGATTACGTTTCCGGCAGCCGGCTGCTGCTGGACATGAAGCCGTATCTTGACAAAATTCGTTTCCGGCCCCTGGCCGACCCCCAGGTGTGGAACAGTGCCGTGACCAACGGTATTTTTATCCGCTTCGGCAATGTGGAACTGAGCCACGATGAAATACTGTCCATGGCGGAGCAGGAACACAATTCCCCAAATCCAAATATATAAATGAAAAGAGAGGAGAAAACGAACATGAAAAACTGGAAAAAGCTTATCAGTCTTTTGCTGGCGCTGGTGATGTGCCTGGGCATGGCGGCCTGCGGCGGCAGTAATGCCGATGTGCCGGAGGAAACGCCCGCCGAACCAGAGGAAGTGGTCGAGCAGCTTCCCGACATTTCCGGCTATACCGGCAACTGGAAGGTGGAAAACCAGCCGCTCTATTTTATCATCAATGAAAGCTGCGAATGGTCTGCCATCAACCTCTACGGAGAGGAGATCGGCCCCGGCTATGTTACGGCGGAGGAAGACGCCATCACGCTCTTTATGGAGAACGGCAAAGAGATGTCTACTCTCAGGCAGGCCGACGAAGGCAATCTGATGGACGATGAAGACAACTTGCTCCTGCCAACGGACACCGTCTTGCTTCTCCCCACGCCGGAGGATGAACTCACCGAGACCGCGTACTTCTCGGGCGATTTTACCTATGTTTCCATCAACTATCCCATCCAGATGACTGCGGGCCCGCAGCAAAATATGCGCAGCGCCGTGAGCCTCAATGCAGTCATGGAAGACGGCACGGACGACTATTACACCAACATTGTGATCTCTTTCCAGCCTTACTCCGGTGATGACTCCTACCTGGAAAAGGGCGCCGCCACCGCAGAGGCCTGTATGGTGCAGCTGCTGAATGATTATATGAACACCATGTACGGCAACTATCTCATCAAAGCCATCAGTTCCAATTTTGAGGACAAGGGCGACTACTACAGCATCACCGGCTATATGTGGCTTGACGGTTCGATCTTCTCAACCGGCAATCTGGCTCAGCCCGTGCGCGCCCGCATGGAGGTGCGCTTTTACGGCCCGATCGGCTATGTACTGGTTGCAGTCACCGTCGGCGTGGAGAGCCGCATCCAAAACTACATGGATATCTGCGATAATATTCTTGACACGATTTCCCTCAACACCGGTTGGAGTACCGCGCCGAAGGCCCGTCCCGAGCAGCCCGGCTACTCCGGTGACAGCGGCGACTATGGAACGGCCTACTACTGGTACGACGAGGACGGCGATATCTGGTACTGGAACGGCTATGAAAACGTGTTCATCGGCTACGGCTCTGACGGCTACATCGACAGCGATTCCGGCGAATATATGGAGTCCAATGACGCAGGCTGGGATTATGACGACTATTATTACGATGACTACGATCCCTGGTCAGACCCCGACGACGGCTGGGGCGATTACGTCGACGATGACGAAGGTTGGGGCGATTACTTCGGCTGATTGAACTTCCTGCGGTAAAATACAGCCTTTTTGCGGGGCAGTTTTGGGAAAGGAAGCGATGATAATGGAAGAAAAGCAGATAATGACGAATGAGCAGCTGGAGGCCGCGATCAATTCCGCCCGCGCCAAAGAGACCTTTGCCAACGTTCTGATCTACGGCGCCGGCGCGGCGATGATCCTGATGTTCTGCCTGAAAAAGATTCCTTTGGCCATCTTCTTTCTGGCGCTCCTGCTGGTGGGCGGGTATCTGTGGGGCAAAAGCGCCGGTGTGGCCAAAAAGCTCCTCAGCGACCAGGTCGTCAGCGGTGTGCTGAAAGAGGTACTGGGCGATGCGGTGGAGTATAACCCCTGGGGCAAAATAAACCCTGTCCGCATGGAGTTTCCCTTCTCCTACAACAGCGTGGATGGCAGCGATCATATCAAGGCGGTCTACAATGGGCTGAACATGGAACTGGGCGACATTGAGCTGATGGACAAGACAGAGGAGACCGACGAAGAGGGACACACGATGACGCGCCAGGACATGGTCTTTAAGGGACAGTGGCTTACCTGCGACTTCGGCCAGGAACTGGCCGGCCAGGTATATCTCTCCGAGCGGACCAAAAAAGACCGCAGAAGCCTGAAAAGCAATGTGTCGGTGGATAATGAGCAGTTCAGCAGGCGCTTTTGTGTCAGGGCGGATGATCCGCGGGAAGCGTACCGCATTCTCACACCGTATATGATGGAACTTATTCTCACCATCGCGGACAAGAGCGGCGGCACGATCTACCTGGCTTTCCTGCGGGACGGAAAGATGCACCTGGCCGTGCAGACCGGGCGCAAGCTCTTTGAACTTGGGAGCAGTAATGCTAAGGTGGAAGAACTGCGCCGGAAATATTTGGCTGAGCTGCGCCGGTTCACCGACGTGATCGACCTGCTGCACGTAGAGGATAGCCTCTATAAGAAGGAGACAAACGTATGACGCTGGGGACCGCGGCTTTGCTGCTTGCGGCTGCGGTCGTTGGCCTGGTGCTGAGCTGTAAAACCCTGCGTGAAAGGCGGGCGCTGCGCACGGCCTGTATTGTGCTGCTGGCGCTGATCGCGCTGGTTCTGGCCGGCTATATCGGACTCACGGCTGTTTTTGTTGACGCGGTACGAAACCAACCGCCAGCCCCATGATTAAACTTTCCGGGAAAGAAAAAAGCTGCCCGTTGGTCAAAAATGATCAACGGGCAGTTTCTTGCACCGGCAGGCTTCTGTCTCAGTCGGACCGTAGAGGCGGCCCTATGTGTGGCCGCCCGGGGACGCCACCTCATCCGGCCCTCCGGGCCACCTTCCCTGAAGGGACTGGCTTCACGTCGCAAGGGTCGCCCCTACAACATCATCGGCAGTCTGATGCAAGGCCGTAGGGGCGGGGTTTCCCCGCCCGCGATCCCCCGCGACTGACAGGAGGGATTTCTTATGAAATGGGATAATCGTAATTTCGCAGGCCCTCTTCAAAGATGTCCCAGAAGCGCTGTACGTTGATGTCAATGGCCACATCCGCGGTGGACGGCAGCTTGCAGTAGCCGAAATAGTCGCAGTTAGTGCGGCCGTAGGACTGCTCGCTGCGCATCTCGATCCGGACATTCATGGGCTTTGTAATCACAAGGGCCGGGTTGATCAGGCTGGCGATGGTCACCGGGTCGTGGAGCGGCGCGCCGTCCCAGCCGAAAAGCGCCTTTTGGGTTTTGCAGAAGTGGCCCATCATGTCTACAAAAAGCGCGGAAGCCCGGTTGCCGACCTTTTTCATTCGCTCCACCACCTCCGGCGTACACAGGACTTTGCGGGTCACATCCAGACCCATCATGGTGACAGGGCAGCCGCAGGTGAAGCAGATGTGGGCAGCCTCCGCGTCGGCAAAGATGTTGAACTCCGCCGCCGGGGTCACATTCCCGTTGGTGTAAGCGCCGCCCATCAGCACGATACGCTTGATTTTTTCCGCGATCCTGGGCTCTAAACGCAGGGCCATGGCCAGATTGGTCATGGGGCCGGTGGTGACCATGGTGATCTCCCCGTCGGAGGCCATCAGGCGGCGAATGATGAAGTTGACGGCGTGCTCCGGCTCCGGCACACGCACAAGGGGCGGGAACACCGGGCCGTCCAAGCCGGTCTTGCCGTGGATATCTCCGGCAGTGACTTTCTCGCGGACCAGCGGGCGGTCACAGCCGCTGTATACCGGCACGTCCACACCCAGCCATTGCACCACGTTCAGGGCGTTTCGCAGCGTCTTTTCCAGCGTCTGGTTCCCGGCCACAACGGTAATGCCCAGCAGCTCAATTTTCGGACTTTTTGCGGCCAAAAGGATCGCCGCCGCGTCGTCATGACCCGGGTCGCAGTCTAAGATGATCTTTTCCATGGTCTGTACCTGCTTTCAACGAATTATGGACAATATTATAAAGATTCCGCCCTTTTCTGTCAACTTACAGGGCGGCGCTTGCGCTGACGCACTGCTTTTGGTAAAATAAAAAAGGTGATGCGAAATGATCTATACGGAGAATACGAAAAAGGCGCTGAAGCTGTGCTTTGAGGCCCATAAGGAGCAAACGGACAAGAGCGGGCTTCCCTATGTGTTCCACCCTTTCCATTTGGCGGAGCAGATGGAGGACGAAGACAGCGCGATCACCGCACTGCTGCACGATGTGGCGGAGGACACAGACGTCAGTCTGGAAGATATTGCGGGGATGGGCTTCTCCCGGACAGTAATGGAGGCCCTGGCTCTGCTGACCCATGATGAGGCTGTGCCTTATATGGAATATGTAAAAGCCATCGGGAAAAACCCGGTGGCCAGGAAGGTCAAGCTGGCGGATCTGCGGCACAACAGTGACTTGAGCCGGCTGGACGCCGGCCAGATCAATGAAAAAGCCCTGGCAAGGGTGAAAAAATACGCGGAGGCCATAAGGCTTCTGGAAGAAAAGGAAGATTTGGCATGAGTGGAAAGAAGCTCAGCCCACTAACAATAAAGGAAAAGCCTGCCGCCGGCAGGCTTTTCCCTTTACAATTTAAAATTTTTCTCATAGGCGGCAATGACGGCGTCCATGACGGCAGCCCGGAAGCCCGCCTCCTCCAGGACGCGGACGCCCTGAATGGTGGTGCCGCCGGGGGAGCAGACCGCGTCTTTCAACTCGCCGGGGTGTTTTCCGCTCTCCAGAATCAGCCTGGCGGAGCCTGCCGTCATCTGTGCGGCAAATTCCAGCGCCTGGGCTCTGGGCAGGCCACAGGCCACACCGCCGTCGGCCAGGGCCTCGATAAACAGATCCACAAAGGCGGGGCCGCAGCCGGAAACGGCGGAACCGGCGTCAATGAGCTTTTCATCCAGCGGAGAGAAGCGCCCGGCCGCCGCCATAGCGCTGAGGAAAAGCTGTTCCTCCTCCGGCGTCACGTTGTCGCTGCAGGCGTAGAGGATCATCCCCTCACCGATAGAGACCGGCGTGTTGGGCATGATGCGGATCACCGGGTAATCCCCGCCCGCAAGGCGCTGCACCTTCTCCATGGAAGTGCCCGCCGCCATGCTCACCAGCACGAAACGGTCAGATCTGGCGGAAAGGGTCTCCCTGATCTGGCCAAACAGTGTCTCAAGCATCTGGGGCTTCACACCCAGGAAAATATAGTCGGCCTTCGCCGCCGCGCCCCGGCTGTCCGTCAGCTCCCCGCCGATCTTCTCCCGGAGCCGCTGGGCTTTTTCCGGGTGCCGGTTTGCCAGCAGCAGCCGGTTATTTTCGTTTTTGGCCGCGGCCTGGGCCAGCGCGCCGCCCATGTTGCCGGTGCCGATAAAGCCAAGTGTCAGCATAAGGCCCCTCCGTTCATGCGCCCAGCAGCTCCAGCGCCTTGCGGGCGGCCTGGGCGGCGTCGTCGGTGTAAGCGTCAGCGCCGATCTCCTGGCAGAAGCTCTGGGTGATGGGCGCGCCGCCTACCAGAATTTTCACCTTGTCCCGGATGCCCTCGCTCTCGGCAAGGGATACCACGCCACGCATCTCATTCATGCAGGTGGTCAGCAGAGAAGAGCAGGCGATGATCTGGCAGTTTTGCCCCTTTGCGGTGCTGACAAAGGTCTCGGGGGCCACATCCACGCCCAGGTCGATGACCTCAAGGCCGCTGCCCTCCATCATGATTTTCACCAGATTCTTGCCGATGTCGTGCAGATCGCCCCGGACTGTGCCCAGACAGACCCGGCCGGCGGGGGCTTTCGCCTCTCCCACAAGGAGGGGCTTTAACAATTCGGTGGCGGCGTTCATGCAGCGGGCAGCCATCAGCATCTCGGGCACAAAGGCGCGGCCGGCGCTGAAATCGTCGCCCAGCTTGGTCATGCCCTGTACCAGCCCGTCGGACAGAATGCTCTGGGCGGGGATGCCGCTGTCCAGCGCCTCCTGACAGAGCTGGAGGAGCTTTTTCTTCTGCCCCTTGCACAGCGCGGCAGAGATTTTGTCCATAAGCTGCGCGGAGTCCCCGACCTCCTCAGCCTGCGCTGCGGGCGCGGCCAGGTTGGCCACCCGGCGGCGGGGCACAGGCGGGGTCTTCTGCCTGGGCATGTGCAGCTCGCCGTTATATTTTTCGATCTCGCTGTTGATAACGGGGTCCACATGGGGGAATACGGTACCGGATATACCGTAGGTGATGCAGGGAATGAAATGGCCGCCGGGGCAGCAGGTCTCCAGCGTGTCCCTCACATAGCTGCGGATCTCCTCCTCCGGGGAGTCCGGCCTGTCGATGGCGGCGCCGATGCCGCCCATGAGCACCATCCGGCCCTTCAGCTGCTCCTGAAGCGCGGGGATGTTGTTTTCCGGCAGGACGCCCTGCCAGACCTGAATGCCGATCTCCACCATGTCCTCCACGATGGGGACCAAGTAAGAGTCAGCGTGATGGATGGCGATGACGCCCCGGGAGCGGATAGCGCCGTAAAAACGGCGGTAAGGCTCCTTGAAAAACTCCCGCCACATCTCCGGGCTCATGAACAGAGACTCCTTGGCGCCCCAGTCGTCGTGGGAGAAGATGGCGTCCGGGTGGAGCCGGTCGATGAGCATATTGACATAGTTGATGCGGTAGTCAGTGATGTAGTCGATCAGCTCGTGCATCTCCTGGGGGTGTTCATAGAGGTTGGCCAGGGTGTCCTCAAAGCCCATAAGGAAGTGGCACTGCTCGAAAATGCCGGTGCCCATAAAGCCGGCGGTGAGCTTTTCCTCCCCGGCCAGGGCGCGGCTGCGTTCAAGGCACTCCTCCCAGCCCTCCTGACAGTTGGCTTCAAGATCCGGCGCGTGGACAAACTCCCGCCAGCGGGTGATGTCCGGGCAGACCTTGTTCTCCTTTGTGATGTGGGGGGTAGCTCCCGGCGCGTCGGCCGGGAACAGGATGGTAGTGCCCCAGCGGTCAACGCTGACGGTGCCGGGCTTGCGGTTGCCCCGCAGATAGGCGTTAATGGGGTCGGGCAGCATCATCTGTATGGCTTCATACTGCACAAGCTGCCGCTCCGGCTGCCCGTCGGGCTTCAGAAGCTCCAGAAATATTTCTTTCGGTGTGGCCATGGTGATCCCTTCCTTATATTTAATCTGTCAGAATACAGGCGGTGAATGTGATGGTTTTGGGGCCGTAATAATAGGGGAGCCCCGACTTTTGGCACACGTCGCTGACCAGCAGACCGTAGGCCTCCATGGAGGACAGCCTCTTGCCGGGAAAGCGGCAGGGCATGTCGGGATAGGTGCATTTGCGGCAGAGGGAGCAGGTGCCGGAGGATAAGGGCAGGCAGCCAGGAAAGAGCAGACGGGCCTGCCGGGCCAGATTCAAGAAGGCCTTCTTGTGCCGGGCCTCAATGGCGGCGATGGCCTGCAGGTCAAATTCATCCTCCAGCTCCCCGGTGGTCTGGACGATCAGGCCCCGGCGGTATTGGCTGATGCGCCGGGCTGCGTGTTCAATACTGCCGCAGGCCGGGGGACAGCTCCAGCTCTTCCCGTAGCTGTGGCAGCGGTCGGCGGAGCACATATCCCTTACCTCGGTCAATGGTTTGAGCACCGCCGCGTCCAGCTCCGCACTATGGGAAAAACCGGCCTGCCGGGCGAGAGAGAGCAGCATTTCCATGG
>SAMEA3663248__coassemble_946_pt1 | contig 9603 bp, 9 predicted proteins | sample SAMEA3663248__metabat2_low_PE_036 | metagenome-assembled genome bin SAMEA3663248 (sample SAMEA3663248) | pig gut metagenome | biome: pig gut; feature: pig-associated habitat; material: faeces | place: China | collected 2013 | reverse complement strand
GGCCGGCGTACCGGTGGTTCTGGTCATCGGCTGCGTCATGGTGCTCTTCGGCGGCACCCGCGGCGCAAAGGGCTTCGGCAAGCTGACCAGCATTTTCGGCACCCTTTACAACACCCTGACCGGCTGGTTCGGCGATATCCTGTCTTACTCCCGTATCATGGCTCTGATGCTGGCAGGCAGCGTCATCGCCCAGGTTTTCAATACCATCGGCGCCATCGCCAACAACCTGGTGGTATTCTTCATCATCTTCCTTATCGGACACGCCCTGAACTTCGCGCTGAACCTGCTGGGCTGCTATGTGCACGACCTGCGTCTCCAGTGCCTGGAGTACTTCGGCAAGTTCTATAAGGACGGCGGCAGAGCCTTCGCTCCGCTGAGAATCAAAACAAAATACTACGATACAGTAGAACAATAATTAGGAGGAAATAAAAAATGGAATCTCTGTTTCAGAATGCTGGTCTTGCAATAGGTCTTCTGGGCGCAGGTCTGGCTGCATGTCTCGCAGGCGCAGGCTCCGGTGTCGGCACCGGTATTGCCGGCCAGGCGGGCACCGGCCTTGTGGCTGAGGACCCCTCTAAGTTCGGTAAGATCATGATCCTTCAGGTCGTTCCCGGTACCCAGGGTCTGTACGGTCTGGTCGTGTTCTTCTTCGCCATCATGCAGATGGGTCTTCTGGGCGGCGGCGTCCCTGAGCTGTCCTTCGCTGAGGGCTGCCAGTACTTCGCGGCCTGCATGCCCATCGCCATTGCCGGTCTGGTCTCCGCTATCGCACAGGGCAAGGTCGCTGCCGGCTCCATCAATCTGCTGGCCAAGAACCCCGACCACTGGGCAAAGGGCATGATCCTCTGCATCACCGTTGAGTTTTACGCAATTCTGTCCCTGCTCGCATCCATGCTGATGCTGCTCTCTCTCTGATAAGAAGCTTATCGGAAAAAAGACAAAGGCAGGACATAAAATATGAAAGGCACTGAAAAAATAATCGCACATATCCGGGCTGACGCTGAGGCCCAGGCTGCCGCGATCATCGCTCAGGCTGAGCAGCAGTGCGCCGCCATCCGCGAGGATTACGATAAGCAGGCCAAGGAGAGCTACGGCGCAAAGATCCGCGCCGGGGTGAAGGCCTGTGAGGACAGAGTCAGCGGCATGGAGCGCATCGCGCAGATGGAGGCCAGAAAAGGTGTTCTGGCCCTCAAGCAGGAGATGGTCTCTGCCAGCTTTGACAAGGCCTGCGAAATGGTCGTCTCGCTGCCCCAGGCACAGTACATCGAGCTTCTGGCCAAGCTTGCCGCCGACGCCGCCGTTACCGGCGACGAGGAGCTGGTGCTCAACGCCAGAGACAAGGCCGCTGTGGGCCAGGCGGTGGTCAAGGCCGCCAACGCAAAGCTGGAGGCCAAGGGCGTCAAAGCCGGGCTGAGCCTGGCCGACACCGAGGGCAGCTTCGCCGGCGGACTGATCCTCCACCGCGGCAATATCGAGGTCAACTGCACCGCGGAGCTTCTGGTGGAGCTCTGCCGCGAAGAGATGTCGGCCACTCTGGCGGGCGTGCTGTTTGAATAATCCCGACGTTGGGAGGGAAAAAATTGTCGAATAAAAAAGAAGCATATCTGTATATATCCGCAATGCTCCGCGCCAGAGAGACCAAAATGCTCACCCGTGAAAAGGCCGAGCGTATGCTGGATGCGCCCAGCTTTGAGGAAAGTGCAAAAATACTTGCCGACTGCGGTTATGAGGATATGTCCCAGATGAGCGCCAGGGAGATCGACCAGGCACTTGCCGCACACCGGGATACGGTGTTCAAGGAGCTGGCCGGCCTTGCGCCCAACGAAACGATCGTCGATGTTTTCAGAATCAAATACGACTACCACAACGCCAAGGTCATCCTGAAGGCGGAGGCCATGAACAGTGACGAGAGCGGCCTGATGAGCGGCTCCGGCCGTGTGGCTCCCCAGACCATGCTGGCCGCCTACAACGAGGACCGGTGCAGAGACCTGCCCGGCGGCCTGGGCGCGGCGATGGAAGAGGCAAAGGGTGTGCTGGCGCGCAGCGCCAACCCCCAGCTGGCGGATTTTGTTCTGGACAAGGCATACTTTGCGGAGCTGGCCGCCCTTGCGGAGCAGCTGGACAGCGAATTTCTCACCGGTTATGTGGCCATCCTTGCGGACAGCACCAACCTGAGAAGCGCCGTGCGCACCCTGCGCATGGGCAAGGACGCGGATTTTCTGCGTCAGGCTCTGGTCCCCGGCGGCAATGTGAGCCCCGCGCGCATCGCGGCGGCAGCCTCCGGCGAGGGACTTGCCTCCCTGTTCAACACCAGGCTTCTGAAGGATGCGGCTGCGCTGGGCGCTGCGGCGGTGGACGGCGGCACAATGACCGCCTTCGAGCTGGCCTGCGACAACGCGGTGATGGCCTATATGGCCGACGCCAAGCTGACGGCCTACGGCGAGGAGCCGGTGGTTGCCTATATGGCGGCGGTGGAAAATGAGATCACCACCATCCGTATGATCCTCACGGGCAGACTTGCGGGCATCGAGCCGCAGGTCATCCGGGAAAGGCTGCGTGATATGTATGCTTAAGATTGCAGTTATCGGCGGAAGAGAGACCGTCATGGGCTTTAAGGCCCTGGGACTGGAGACATATCCCGCCGCGGACGCGGCAGAGGCCGGGCAGACCCTGCGCCATCTGACCCGCGACAGCGACGATTATGCCATCATTTACATCGAGGAAAACCTTGCCGCCCAGCTCAGCCACGAGATCGACAAGTTCAAGGACAGACCCACTCCGGCCATCATTCTGATCCCCGGCCGGGAGGGCAGCATCGGACTTGGCCAGTCGGCGCTGAAGGCCGCCGTGGAGAGAGCCGTGGGCACGAACATTTTAGGGGACTGAGAGAGTCCCGCCCCTTAAGCCCCAAATCGAAGCCCAAGGAACTGGGTTCGATTTGGAGAGGAAGAAGGAAGGAGCCGCAGCGCCGTTTTCGCCGCCAGGCGGAAACAGAGCGGAGCGAGTTTCTTCTGACGAAAGGAAGGATTATTAGATGAGCGGAACCATTACAAAAGTTTCAGGACCGCTTGTAGTGGCCGAGGGCCTTGCGGACGCCAACGTCTCCGACGTTGTGCGCGTTGGCTCTCAGCACCTGATAGGCGAGATCCTTAATATGACCGGCGACACGGCTTCCATCCAGGTCTATGAGGAGACCTCCGGCCTGGGCCCCGGCGCAGTCGTTCTGACTACCGGAATGCCCATGTCCGTGGAGCTTGGACCCGGTATGCTGGATAACATCTATGACGGCATCCAGCGCCCCCTGCCCGAGATGCGCCGCCTGGCCGGCGACTCCATCACCAGAGGCACCGACGTGCCCGCCCTGAACCGGGAGAAGAAATGGGAATTCGTTCCCGTAGCCAAGCCCGGCGACAAGGTCGGCCCCGGCGATGTGCTGGGCACCGTGCAGGAGACCAGCGCCATTCTCCACAAGATCATGGTCCCCAACGGCGTGTCCGGCGAGGTGGTCAGCGTGGAGAGCGGCGAGCATGTAGTTACCGACGTGGTGGCTGTTGTGCGCGACGCCAAGGGCGTTGACCATGAGCTGACCATGATCCAGAGATGGCCTGTGCGTATTGCCAGACCTTACAGCAGAAAGTACGTCCCCAGCCGCCCCATGAACAGCGGCCAGCGTATCATTGACACCATGTTCCCCATTGCCAAGGGCGGCACCGCCGCAGTCCCCGGCCCCTTCGGTTCCGGTAAGACCGTGGTGCAGCACCAGCTGGCAAAGTGGTCCGACGTGGACATCGTTATCTACATCGGCTGCGGCGAGCGCGGCAACGAGATGACCGACGTTCTGATGGAGTTCCCCGAACTGAAGGACCCCCGCAACGGCGAGCCTCTGATGAAGCGTACCGTGCTGATCGCCAACACCTCCGACATGCCTGTGGCAGCCCGTGAGGCTTCCATTTACACCGGCATCACCATCGCCGAGTACTTCCGCGATATGGGCTACGACGTGGCCGTGCTTGCCGACTCCACCTCCCGCTGGGCCGAGGCTCTGCGTGAGATGTCCGGCCGTCTGGAAGAGATGCCCGGCGAAGAAGGCTACCCCGCCTACCTGGCCTCCCGTCTGGCTCAGTTCTATGAGAGAGCCGGCGTGGTCGAGTGCCTGGGCAGCGATGAGCGCCGCGGCTCCGTCACCGCCATCGGCGCTGTCTCCCCTCCGGGCGGCGACATTTCCGAGCCTGTCTCCCAGGCCACCATGCGTATCGTCAAGGTGTTCTGGGCCCTGGACTCCAGCCTGGCCTATGCCCGTCACTTCCCGGCCATCAACTGGCTGACCTCCTACTCCCTGTACCTGGATATGCTTGAGCCCTGGTACACCGAGCAGTTTGGCGAGTCCTACATGAAAAACCGCGAGAAAGCCATGCACATCCTGCAGGAGGAGAACGAGCTGCAGGAGATCGTCCGTCTGGTGGGCCAGGACGCCCTGTCCCCCGCAGACCGTCTCACCATGGAGACCGCAAAGATGATCCGTGAGGACTTCCTGCAGCAGAACGCCTTTGTGGATGAGGACGCCTACTCCTCCTACGCAAAGCAGTTCAGACTGATGGACATCATCCTCCAGTATGACACCCTCTGCCGCGACGCGCTGAACAAGGGCGCGGATATGAACGGCCTCTTTGCCATCGACGCCCGCGAGAAGATCGGCCGCGCCAAAATGGCCGACGCCAAGACCTTCGAGAGCGATTACGACGCCATCGTGGCCCAGATGAAGAAAGAGATCGACGAAGTCATTGCCGGAGGTGAGGACGCATGATTAAAGAGTATAAGACAATAAGAGAGATCGCCAGCCCTCTGATGGTGGTCGAGCATGTGGAAGGCGTCACCTACGATGAGCTGGGCGAGATCGAGCTGCCCAACGGCGAGATCCGCCGCTGCAAGGTCCTTGAGGTGGAAGGCGACAAGGCTGTTGTTCAGCTGTTCGAGTCCGCCCAGGGCATCAACCTGGCAGAGTCCAAGGTCCGCTTCCTGGGCCACCCCCAGCAGCTGGCCGTTTCCGAGGATATGCTGGGCCGCGTCTTCAACGGCATGGGCCAGCCCATCGACGGCGGCCCCGCCATCATTGCCGACGCGCACCTGGATATCAACGGCCTGCCCATGAACCCGGCAGCCCGCGCCTACCCCGCAGAGTTTATCCAGACCGGCGTTTCCACCATCGACGGCCTGAACACCCTGGTCCGTGGCCAGAAGCTGCCCATCTTCTCCGGCTCCGGTCTGCCCCACGCGGCGCTGGCCGCCCAGATCGCCCGTCAGGCCAAGGTTCTGGGCGACAACGAGACCTTCGCCGTCGTCTTTGCCGCCATCGGCATCACCTTTGAGGAGTCCGAGTACTTCATCAACGACTTCCGCCGCACCGGCGCTATCGAGCGTACCGTGGTCTTCTCCAACCTGGCAAACGACCCCGCCGTGGAACGTATCGCCACCCCCCGTATGGCCCTGACCGCGGCCGAGTATCTGGCCTTCGAGAAGGACATGCAGGTGCTGGTCATCCTGACCGACATCACCAACTACGCCGAGGCTCTGCGTGAGGTCTCCGCCGCAAAGAAAGAGGTCCCCGGCCGCCGCGGCTACCCCGGCTATCTGTACACCGACCTTGCCACCATGTATGAGCGCGCAGGCCGCCGCCAGGGCAAGAAGGGCTCCATCACCATGATCCCCATTCTGACCATGCCCGAGGACGACAAGACCCACCCCATCCCCGACCTGACCGGCTACATCACCGAGGGCCAGATCATCCTCAGCCGTGAGCTGCACCGCAAGGGCATCGTTCCTCCCGTGGACGTGCTGCCCTCCCTGAGCCGTCTGAAGGACAAGGGCATCGGCGTTGGCAAGACCCGTGAGGACCACGCCGGCACCATGAACCAGCTCTTCGCCGCCTACTCCCGCGGCAAAGACGCAAAGGAACTGATGACCATTCTGGGCGAAGCCGCTCTGTCCGATGACGACAAGCTGTTCGCCAAGTTTGCCGACGAGTTTGAAAAGCGCTACGTCAGCCAGGGCAACAACACCAACCGCAGCATCGAGGAGACCCTGGATCTGGGCTGGGAGCTGCTGAGCATCCTGCCCAAGCGCGAGCTGAAGCGTATCAAGCCCGAATTTATCGAGAAGTACATGCCCAAGAAGTAATGACCCAACAAATTTTTTCATGGAGGTGATGCTTTTTGGCAAGTACTGCTGTAACCCCGACCAGAATGGTGCTCAACCAGCTCAAAGGCAGACTCAAAACCGCCCGGCGCGGCCACAAGCTGCTGAAGGATAAGCGCGACGAGCTGATGCGTCAGTTTATGGACGTGGTGAAACTCAATAAGCAGCTCCGTACCCGCGTTGAGGAGGGGCTTACCGCCGCTTTCTCTTCCCTGCAGGTGGCCAGCGCCATCATGTCTCCCGAAATGCTGGAGCAGGCGCTGTTGTACCCGCGGCAGAGCGTGGAGCTGGGGCTTACTTATAAAAACATCATGAGCGTCAACGTGCCTCAGTACAGCTTCCAGACCAAAAACAACGACCCGTCGGAGATCTACCCCTACGGCTTTGCCCAGACCTCCGGTGAGCTGGATGACGCGCTGGACAAGATGGCCCGCGTGTTTGAGGATATGCTGGAGCTGGCCCAGGTGGAAAAGACCATGCAGCTGCTGGCGGAGGAAATCGAAAAGACCCGCCGCCGCGTAAACGCGCTGGAGTACGTGATGATCCCCGAGCTTGAGAGCAATATCAAGTATATCGCCATGAAGCTGGAGGAGAACGAGAACGCCACCAAGGTGCGTCTGCTGAAGGTGAAGGAAATGGTCCTCCAGGACGCCCATAACTATAAGCAATAAAGCCAAATAAGCGAAAAAACCGCCCGGTGATTTTTTACCGGGTGGTTTTTTGTTATAATTTGAGAAAAATCAGGCTTCCATGGTATTTCAGGCTGAACGCGCAATAATTTAGTTGACAGAAAAAGTAACCCTTGGTAAAATTTACCCAGAAATTATATTCATCAGGGGAGGAAAAGAAATGAAAAAAATGGTCTGCATTCTGATGTTAGCGGTGAGTATCCTGCTTTTTGCCGGATGCGGTTGCTCACACGAGTGGCAGGAGGCCACCTGTACAGAACCGAAAACTTGCAGTAAATGCGGCGAAATCGAGGGAGAGGCCTTGGGACATGTGCCCGGAGACTGGGAAGACGGAGAAATTGACTTTATTCTTGAAAAAAAACAGGAAAACAGATACTGTTCTGTTTGCGGCGAGATGCTGGATACAAAAAGTGTGCCTGTCACTGTTTTTTTCCATGACGGGATATTTGATATGACAGTGGTAGATTTCTCTGAAAGACTGGAAGCCCAGCTTAAAAATATCGCGGAGATACTTGAGAAAAATTATCGGGTTGAGTGTACAATAGATGATGTAGAAGGCGCGGTTTGTACGGTTATCAATGAGGACACCAATGAGGAATCGGCCAGAGTAGTGTTCACAGTAGCCTCCCAAACGGTTGGAGGTAGCGCCAGTTTTTTGAAAGATATCAATAGCACGTTTGCAAATATTGGGAGCCAGATAAATTCAGTAGATGACGAGATAGAGATTATCGCCGGGATTATTATGACTTGCGACCCCACCCTGTCGTTCAGTGAAGCGCTGGATGTTTATGCAGCAATGATTGATGACTATTATATGGGACAACAAGCAAGCGGATGCGAGGAGCAAAACGGTATCCGCTATTATTACACAGAATATACAGGAGGTTCTTTCCTGGTTGTTATAATATAGATTATCGAGGATATGCGGGAATCAGAGATGTACAATATCAACCCTGTATGCGCCGCACATCCTGTTCTTATCCTGCTGCGGGGATTTGTATGGGCAGATATTATCCAGCTGCGCAGAGGAAAAACTGACATATGGAAATATATGCAGGGGGATCGGAACAAAAAAGCGCTTTCAGGCTTTGCTGTTAACATATCGTTAACTTGACATTGTTGTTTGCTTGTGGTAATCTAACAAAGGATATTTAAGCCAATTTACGAATATTTACGCCTTCGCGTGGCTGTCAATTCCCAAAAGGAGCGCAGTCTGCGAAGGCGTTTTTGTCTGTAAAAGGAAAGGAGCAAAACATGGAATACGATGTAATCATCGTGGGCGCGGGCCCCGGAGGAATATTCAGCGCATATGAGCTTTCAAAGGCGGACAGAGGACTGAAGATCGGCGTATTCGAACTGGGCAATCCCCTGGAGCGCCGGAAATGCCCCATCGACGGCAAGAAGGTCAAGTCCTGTGTCAAATGCCCCACCTGCGCCATCATGAGCGGCTTTGGCGGAGCGGGCGCCTTTTCCGACGGAAAATACAACATCACCAACCAGTTCGGCGGCACCCTGTATGAGTATGTGGGCAAGCAGGAGGCCATCGACCTGATGAAATATGTGGATCAGATCAACCTGAGCCACGGGGGAGAGGGCACCAAGCTCTATTCCACGGCCAATACGAAAATCAAACGTACCTGCCTGGAAAACGGCCTCCATCTGCTTGACGCGCAGGTGCGCCATCTGGGCACCGACATCAACTATGTGGTGCTGGAGAATCTGTATGCCGAGCTGAAGGAGAAGGTGGATTTCCACTTCAACACCGCCGTCACCGGCGTCAGCAAGACCGACGAGGGCTATGAGATCCACACGGCCGACCGCAGCTACAGCTGCCGCAAGTGCGTTGTCTCCGTGGGCCGCAGCGGCAGCAAGTGGATGGAGACGGTCTGCTCCGATATGGGCATCACCACCCACTCCAACCGGGTGGACATTGGCGTGCGCGTGGAGCTTCCGGCGGAGGTGTTCGCCCACCTGACCGACGAGCTGTACGAGAGCAAGATCGTCTACCGCACGGAGAAGTTTGAGGACATGGTCCGCACCTTCTGCATGAACCCCCACGGCGTGGTGGTGAACGAGAATACCAACGGCATTGTCACCGTCAACGGCCACAGCTACGAGGACAAGTCCAAGCACACGGAGAACACCAACTTTGCCCTGCTGGTGAGCAAGCACTTCTCCGAGCCCTTCAAGGACTCCAACGGCTACGGCGAGAGCATCGCCCGCCTGTCCAATATGCTGGGCGGCGGCGTGATGGTCCAGCGCTTCGGTGACCTGGTGAGAGGGCGCAGAAGCACCGAGGCCCGCATCCGGGAGAGCTTTGTCACCCCCACCCTGGCAGCCACCCCCGGCGATTTGAGCCTGGTGATCCCCAAGCGTATTCTGGACGGCATTATCGAGATGATCTATGCCCTGGACAAGATCGCCCCGGGCACCGCCAACGACGACACCCTGCTCTACGGCGTGGAGGTCAAGTTCTACAACATGGAAGTGGAGATCGACAAGAATCTGGAGACCAGCAGCAAGGGCCTCTATGTCATCGGCGACTGCTCCGGCGTCACCCACTCCCTGTCCCACGCCTCCGCCAGCGGCGTCCATGTGGCCCGCCACATTCTGAGCATGATTTGATATCATCGGTTTGAACTGAAATCAGCGAAGGTCTCTGCATGAGATATGCAGAGACCTTCGCTCAGCTTGTCAAAAAAGTCCTGACAGGACTTTTTTG
>SAMEA3663248__coassemble_935_pt1 | contig 9689 bp, 10 predicted proteins | sample SAMEA3663248__metabat2_low_PE_036 | metagenome-assembled genome bin SAMEA3663248 (sample SAMEA3663248) | pig gut metagenome | biome: pig gut; feature: pig-associated habitat; material: faeces | place: China | collected 2013 | reverse complement strand
TACGCCCCGGCGCTTACAGTCCAGCTGGCTGGTCTGCGTGCTGTTTTTCGGCTGCCTCTGCGCCGTGTATTCTCTTCTCAGCGGGAAAAAGTCCTTCCGCGCCTGGATGATCTTCGGCGCGGTGAGCCTGGCCCTTTTACACTTATATTGAAGATTAATACTCTTTTTGCCGCCCGCCTTCCCCATGAGTGTTTCCGCCTCTGTGCGTCAACTTTCGATCTGCGGATCCGTTTGGTTTCATGCTATCACTTAACAGAATAGAATACAAGAGCAGCTGCATTAGGGAACGCCGCGCGTCTGGCGGGGTTTTTTCGCTTTACAGAAGAAGGGACAGGGGATATAATACAGACAAAACATAAACAATGGGAAGGTGAGATAAATGATGTGGCTTTTCATGGCTGTTTTGTCCGCCGTGTTCGCGGCGTTGACGTCCATACTGGCAAAATGCGGCATCCGGAAGACGGATTCCGACGTGGCGACGGCCCTGCGCACGGTGGTGGTCCTGGTCTTTTCCTGGCTGATGGTGTTTGTGGTGGGCTCCGCCGGGACCATCGGGCAGATCGGGGCAAGGTCCCTGACCTTCCTCATCCTCTCGGGCCTGGCCACCGGCGCGTCCTGGATCTGCTATTTTAAGGCCCTGTCCCTGGGCGACGTGAACAAGGTGGTGCCTATCGACAAATCCAGCACCATATTGACCGTGCTGCTGGCCATCATCATCTTTAACGAGACCAACAATCTGCCGGTAAAGCTGGCGGGCACCGCGCTGATCGCGGTGGGCGTCTTTATGATGATCGAGAAAAAGGACGTGCAGCACAAGGAGAGCGGAAAGGGCTGGTTTATCTACGCGGTGCTGTCCGCCGTGTTCGCCTCCGCCACCAGCATCCTGGCCAAAATCGGCATATCCGGCGTGGAATCCAACCTGGGCACGGCCATCCGCACCGGCGTGGTGCTCGTTATGGCCTGGCTCATCGTCTTTGCCAGGGGCAAGGCCCATGAGGTAAAGACGGTGGACAAAAAGGAGCTGGTGTTCATCGCCCTCTCCGGCGTGGCCACCGGCGCCTCCTGGCTCTGCTACTACTACGCCATCCAGAACGGCGTGGTCAGCGTGGTGGTGCCCATCGACAAGATGAGCATTTTGCTGACGGTGCTGTTTGCCTATGTGGTGTTCAAGGAAAAGCTCAAGCCCAAGGCCGTTGTGGGTCTGTGCCTGATGGCGGCGGGGACCCTGGCCATGGCCCTCTGGGCCTGATCGATATAGAGGTGTTAAGTGATGAAAACGGAATTTTATCGGGAGATGTGCGCTGCCATCATTGCCGCGGAGCGGCAGGCGGCGGAGCTTGTGATGCACGCCCATGGCGTTATGGCCGAGAAGAAAACCGGCCGCCGGGACGTGGTGACGGAGTATGACCGGAAGGTACAGACCCTTTTGATGGCGCTTCTGCGCAAGGCCGCGCCGGAGGCCCATTTCTTCTGCGAGGAGATGAACGAGCAGGACAGCCTGGACGCGGAGCAGCTTTTCATCATCGACCCCATCGACGGCACCATGAATTTTGTCCGGGGCTTCAACCACAGCTGCATCTCTGTGGCCTACGCGGAAAGGGGAAAGCTCTGCGCCTCGGCGGTGTATAACCCCTATGTGGACGAGATGTTCAGCGCCGTGGCCGGGCAGGGCGCGTACTTGAACGGCCGGCAGATCCATGTGGACGATGTGCCGCTGAGCGAGAGTGTGGTCTGCTTCGGCACCGCGCCCTATGATTCAAGCCTCTGGGGAAGGACCTTCTCCCTGGCGGAGAAGGTGAACAGAGCCAGCCTGGACCTGCGCCGGCAGGGCTCGGCGGAGCTGGACCTGTGCAGCGTGGCGGCAGGCCGGGCAGGGGTATATTTTGAGCTGTCCGTCTCCCTCTGGGACTACGCGGCGGGCATGCTTCTGGTCAATGAAGCCGGGGGACGCTGCTGCAGAACAGACGGCAGCCCTCTGCCCTTTGACGGCACAAAGACGGATATCGCCGCAGGCTCTCCCCGGGCCCTGGCTGATTTTCTCAGGCTTACGGGGGAATAAAATGGAGCTTTACGGCATCGAGCGGCAGGCCCCGGTCTTTTTTCAAAATCTGGTGGACTCCACCAACACAAGGATCAAGCAGCTGGCGGCCCAGGGCGCGCCGGACGGCACGGCGTACATCGCCGCCGCCCAGAGCGCGGGCCGGGGCAGAAAGGGCCGCGCCTTTCTCTCTCCCCCCGGCGGGCTGTACCTGTCCATGCTGCTGCGCCCCGGCTGCCTGGCGGAGGAGGCCCTCAGCATCACCCCCTCGGCGGCGGTGGCGGTGTGCCGGGCGGTCAAGCAGGTCTGCGGCCTTCGCTGCGGCATCAAATGGCCTAACGACGTGGTGCTGGGCGGGAAAAAGCTCTGCGGCATCCTGACCGAGGCCAGTACCGATCAAAACGGACTGTTTCTGGTGCTGGGCATCGGCGTGAATGTGAATACGGAGGAATTTCCGGAAGAGCTTCGGCAGGTGGCGGGCTCTGTTTTCCTGCACAGCGGGAAAAAGACGGAGCCGGAGGCCCTGGCCCGGGCGCTGATAGAACAGTTGGACGAACTTTACACCGCATGGAAGGCCGATAAAAACGCCTTTCTGGAAGAATACCGGGCTCTCTGCGTCAATACGGGTCGGGAAGTGTTGATCGGCGACCGCCCGGCAAAAGCCCTGGGCATCGCGGAGGACTATTCCCTTCTGGTGGAATATCCCGACGGCACAAAAGGAAACATCGCCTACGGCGAGGTCTCCGTCCGGGGGCTTTACGGCTACGTTGACACGAAAAATAATACTTGACAAAACAGGTCGAATGGATTAGACTAAAAGTGGTCTAAGTCATTCGACCTATTTTGATAAGGAGGTGTACGATGTCAACACCCAAAGTATTTGAAAGTGAATACCGCTTCTGCCTGATCCTGTGGGAAAACGAGCCGGTGAAGAGCACGGCGCTGGTCAAGCTCTGCAAGGAGCGGCTGGGCTGGAGCAAGGCCACCACATATACGGTCATCAAGCGGCTCTGCGAGCGGGGCGTGATCCGGAGCGAGGACGCGGTGGTCAGCTCCCTCGTGTCCAAGGAGGAGGTACAGGCCGCGGAGATCGACGAGCTGGTGGAAAAGACCTTTGAAGGCTCCCTTCCCGCCTTTATCGCGGCCTTCACCCGGCACAGCAAGCTGAAACCGGAGGAGGTATCTCAGCTCAGGCAGATGATCGATCGCTTTGAGGAGGAATAAGTATGGAAAGCCTGTTTATTAAGCTTTTGAACAACAGCATTTCCGCCGGCTGGCTGGTTTTCGCGGTGCTGCTGGCCCGGCTGCTGCTGAAAAAAGCGCCGAAAAAGTTCCGCTGCGCCCTGTGGGGGCTGGTGGGATTGCGCCTGGCGCTGCCCGTGCGGCTGCAGAGCGTGTTCAGTCTGGTGCCCAGCGCGGTTACGGTCAGCGAGAACATCATGCTCGACCCTACCCCCGCCGTCAACAGCGGCATTTCCGCCCTGGACAGTGCGGTAAATCCTGTGGTGGCGGCCTCCTTCACGCCGGAGCCCTGGGCCAGTGCCAACCCCCTGCAGATTCTGGTCTTTGCCGCGTCAGTCCTTTGGCTTGCCGGACTGGCTGCCCTGCTTTTGTACAGCGCGGTGAGCTGGCTCAGGCTCCGGCGGCGGGTGGCGGAGTCTGTGCCCCTGCGAAGCAATATCCGCCTCTGCCACAGGGTGGACTCGCCCTTTGTGCTGGGTATATTCAACCCCCGCATCTACCTGCCCTTGGGCATGGATGAGGGGAGCATGGAGCTGGTGATCGCCCATGAGCAGGCCCATATCCGCCGCCGGGACAACCTGACCAAGCCTCTGGCCTTTCTGCTGCTGGCGGTCTACTGGTTCAATCCCCTGCTGTGGATCGCCTATATTCTGCTCTGCCGGGATATGGAGCTTGCCTGCGATGAGCGGGTGCTCCGGGAAAAGAGCGGGATCAGGAAGGCCTATGCAAGTGCTCTGCTCCAATGCAGCGTGCCCCGTCACCCTGCCGCCGTGTGTCCGGTGGCCTTCGGGGAAGTGGGCGTAAAGCAGCGGATCAAAAGTATTCTGGACGACAAAAAACCCGCCCTCTGGCTGACGGCTGCGGCGGTGGTGCTGATCGTGGTGCTGGCCCTGTGCTTTCTCACCGACCCGGCGGGCCTGCGCTTTGACACAAAGAAAAACCCGGTGGTCTCGGCGGAGTCTGTGGATCTGCGCCTGTCCGAGCCCTTCATCCGGCAGATGAATAGTGACCAGCTGGAGGAGTTGATGTCCGCAAGGCTCTCCCGACTGAAAAAGACCGTAAAGAGCAATGAATATGAGGGCATGACGCCCGTCTATTTCATCTCGGCTGTTTTCCAGGACGGCAGCAGCGCCAAGATCAGCGGCTACTCCGCCAACGACGAAAACATGCTGGACATCCAGTACAAGGGCCGCCGCTATGTGGTGGAGGACCAGGATTTTGCCGACTATGTGAACCGCTTCTGCATCGGCGGCGATATGGCGGAGGCGGAGATACCGGAAGACCAGCTCCCGGACCAGGAGGAAAACCAAGGCGACCAGGAGGACGCACAGACCGGGGAGCCGGAGACCGCTGCAAGCCCGGCCCCGTCAGGGGCAGAATCCCTGACTGTGCGCTATTATGACACGCCTCTGACGGATTTTGCCCTGAAATTAAACGAAGAGGTACCGCTGAACCTGGTCATCCTGCCGTCGGGGCAGAATGTGGATGTGGTCTGGGGCAGCGAAAACCCGGAGGTGCTGGAGGTCACAACCGACCCGGATGACCCCCAAAAATGCACCGTAGCGTGTATTGCGGAAATACCCCAGGGCGGCGTAAAGATCTACGCCGAAGCAGGCGGACAGAGGATCGAGTGCACCGTTTATTACCGTTCCGACCCCTGATAATGAAAAAATGCCCGTGCCGAAAGGCACGGGCATAGTTTTTACTTATCAGTCGGTCACGTAGGGCAGGAGAGCGATCTGACGTGCTCTCTTGATTGCCTCGGTGAGCTCACGCTGATGCATGGCGCAAACACCGGTAGTACGGCGGGGCAGGATCTTGCTGCGCTCGGACATGTAGCGGCGAAGCTTTGCGGTGTCCTTGTAGTCGATGGACGTGGCCTTATCCACACAGAACTGGCAAACTTTTCTGCGCTTGCGATTCTTGGGGTTGTTCTTATCGAAAGCCAAAGCGGTATCCTCCTATCAATTAATTTAGAACGGCAGCTCGCCGTCGCCGTCATCCAGATCGGAGAAGGGGGAGGAGGGAGCGGGGCTCGCGCTCCTGGGCGCTTCGTAGCTGGAATAGCTGCTGCGGCTGTCGTAGCTGCTGCCCTCGCTGCTGTCGCGGCGACGGCTCTCGCCGAAGTAGATGTTGTCAACAACGACCTCTGCGCTGCGGCGCTTGCCGCCCTCGCGGTCGGTCCAGTCGCGGATCTGCAGGCGGCCGGAAACCACGGCCATGCTGCCCTTCTGGAAATACTTGCTGACAAATTCGGCGGTGGAACGCCATGCGACGCAGTCGATAAAATCGGTCTGCTTCTCTCCGCCGTCGCGGCTGCCGTAATCGCGGTCAACAGCGAGGGTGAAAGAGGCCACAGGCGTCTGGGACTGGGTGTATCTGAGCTCCGGGTCACGGGTCAGACGGCCCATAATGGTGATGTGATTCAGCATCTCAGTCGCTCCTTACTCTGCACGCAGGGTGATCAGGCGACGCAGGATGCCGTCGGTGATACCGAGAATACGGTCCAGCTCGGCGGGGAAGTCGGGTCCGCTGGTGAACTTCATCAGCACATAGTAGCCCTCGGAAATGTAGTTGATCTCGTAAGCGAGCTTGCGCTTACCCATCTCCTCCATCTCTTCAAGAGTACCATTTGCTTCAACAAGTGCCTTGAACTTCTCAACGACTGCAGCGGTCTGCTCCTCAGTGAAGTTGGGGTTGATGATGTACATTACTTCATACTTTTCGCTTGCTTTTGCCATGGTTGCACCTCCTTTTGGTCTGTTGGCCCCCGCTCTCGGCGGGAGCAAGGAAGCCTGCTCATCTGGACAGGCCATATAATTATAGCCTTTTTTCCCGAAAAGTCAATACTTTTTTGCCTTTTTGCCCGCAATAGCCCGGAGGAAAATTTTCTTGTACAGCCCCGGCTCAGTGGGGTATAATCAGAAAAAACAGGAAAGGGGCCGGAAGATGGAGAACTTTGTGGGAACGCTGATCCGCAGGGAACGGCTGTGGCAGAATCTGTCGCAGGAGGGCCTGTGCAAGGGGATCTGCGTGGTGTCCTATCTGTCCAAAATCGAGCAGGGCAAGGCGGAGGCCGGGGAGGAGATCCTGCTGCCCCTGCTTCGCCGCTTGGGGATCGAATACGAGACGGACAGGGACTTTCTCAAAGAGGCGGGGGAGACGGTGGAGCGGCTGTACGAAGAGCTGTTCAGCGGGAAAATGAGCAGCCCGGAGACGCTCCAACAACAGCGGGAAAGGCTTATGCGCTCTCCCTTTATGCTGGACGCCATGCTGCTGCTGGACGTCTGGGAGAACCGCCTGTCCCCGGAGCTTGCGGAGTTCGTCTCCTGCATGGACCGGCGGCAATATCCGCTTTACCTGCTGCTGCGGCTACAGGTTGAGGGGGAGAACACCGCCGGGGAGCTGCTGCGCCTGGCCCCCACGGATTTTTACTGCTGCGCGGTGGGCCGGGAGCGGTATTATCAGGGCCGCTATCTGGAGGCCATCGAGCTGCTGAGCCGGGCTTATGACCTGGCCGCCCGGGAGGGGAATATCTGGCTGATGTGTGACGCCAGACTGTTTTTGGGCAACTGCTATTCCGACACCCGACAGACAGAGCTGATGGCCGAGAGCTACCGGGCGGCGAAAAAGATCGCGCTGGTGCTGGGCGACGAACAGCGTGTCAGTACCATTGACTACAATCTGGGCAGCACTTATCTGGAGCTGGGGGAGACGGAGCGGGCCTATGCCCTGCTGCAGACGGTCTCCCGCCGGGACGCCCTGTATTATCACAAGCTGGCCATCGCTCTGGAGAAGCTGGGCCGCCGGGAGGAGGCCCTTGGGGCCGTGGCCCGGGGCAGGGCGGCGCTTCAGGAGGACAGCTACCGGCCGGACGCCGAGGAAAAGATGCTGGCTTTGGTGGAATACCGTCTGCTGCATCCGGACTATCTCCGGGAGGAGGAATACGCCCGGGAGATGAGCGATTGCTTTGCCTTCCTGCGGCAGACTATGCCCCAGGGCTTTACCCGCTTCCATCTGCCCTATATGCTGGAGCTGCTGGAAGCGGAGCGGCGCTACAAGGAGGCTTACAGGCTGCTGAAGGAATTTTCCTGAACACCCGGGAATAAAAAGAATAAATAAAGGAAATAGAATAAAATTTTCTCAAAACAAGGGGCTTTATTCTTGCTTACTCCGGGCGGTATAATGATTGCCACGGAGCGTGAGAAACATGAAAAATACCCTTTGGACCAAAAACTTCACCATCATCACCCTGGGCACCGTGATCAGCGCCATCGGCGGCGTGGCCATGGGCTTTGCCCTGAGCTTTGTGGTGTTTGACAACACAGGCAGCACGCTGATGATGGCCCTTTTTGCCGCGGCCTCCTCCCTGCCGGGGATCATTCTGCCGGTGCTGCTCTCCCCCTATCTGGACAATTTCCGCCGCAAGCCGGTGATCGTGGGGCTGGACTATCTCAGCGCGGTGATCTACCTGCTTTTCGGCCTGTATCTGCTGAAGCATTCGTTCAGCCTGCCGCTGTATCTGCTCTTTTCCCTGGCCTGCGGCAGCATCGGCTCGGTGTATAACCTGGCCTATGAAAGTCTGTACCCCAATCTGATCCCCGAGGGCTTTGCCCAGAAGGGCTACACCGTATCCGGTATGCTCTACCCCACCGTCACCATGGTCATGACCCCGGTGGCCAGCATTCTGTATACGCGGCTGGGTCTGGGGGTGCTCTGCATCGGCGAGGGACTGCTGCTGGCCGCGGCGGCCTCGGTGGAGACCCAGATCAAGGTGGAGGAACACACAAAGCCCGGCGGAAAATTCTCCTTCGGCGATTATATCGGGGATTTCAAAGAGGGCTTCCGGTATCTGAAAAAGGAAAAGGGCCTGCTGCGTATCTATGGCTATATGCCCATCACCCAGGGCATCAGCCAGGCCACAGGACCGCTGATCCGGGCCTGGTTCCGCACCGCGCCGGGCCTGAATCTGACCATGTACGCCCTATTTACCACGGCAGAGTTTATCGGCCGGAGCATCGGCGGCCTTGTCCACTACAAGTTCGAAATTCCGCCGGAAAAGCGCTTTTCCCTGGCTTATCTGGTCTATGTGACCTATAACATCATGGACACGGTGCTGCTCTGGCTGGGCTTCCCGCTGATGCTGGTAAACCGGGGCATCTGCGGCTTTCTGGGCATCAACAGCGCCACGCTGAGAGCCAGCAGCGTGCAGAACTACCTGCCCGACAATATGCGGGCCAAGGTAAACGCGGTGTTCAACATGCTCTATGCCCTGGTGCCCACGCTGCTGACCCTGGCCGTGGGGGCCCTGGGCGAGATGATGGATTACCGGCTCTGCGTGACCCTGGTCAGCGCCGCCGGCCTGCTGCCCTGCTACCTGATCATGTGGCGCGGCCGGGAGGATGTGAAAAAGGTATATAACCGTAAGTATTAATAATACAGTAAAGGATCCCGTAAGCAGGGCTTTTGCCCTGTTTACGGGATCCTTTGCCTGTTCAGCTCTCCATCTGCTTGCCCAAAAAGGCGGAGACGGTCTGGGCCAGCTTGTACTCCACCTCGGTGCCCGGAGGGCTGTTTCTGGGCGTGATGAAAAGCACGCAGCCCATCACGTCGCCCTCGGAGATGACGGGCGCGGCCACGGAAATGCAGTACTTTTCATCTGTGGCGGAGACGGGCAGATTGCTGCCGCCGCTCTCCTGGCGGTAGGGGGAGCGGTTGTCCATGATGTCGCTGAGCTGGGCGCTGATGGGCTTGTCCAGAAGCTCCTTCTTGGCCCCGCCCGCGATGGCGATGACCGCGTCCCGGTCACAGACCGCCGCGATGCCGTCGGTGGACTTGCGCAGACTGTCGCAGATCTGGGCGGCGAAGTCCGACAGCTCGCCGATGGGCGAGTATTTTTTAAAAATAAGCTCTCCGTCCTTATCCGTGAATATCTCCAGCGGGTCGCCGCTGCTGATAACATTGTCAGTTTTCGGAGCATCGACGAGCATTTTCAGCTCTTTCGGCGGCCTGTTAGCCGATTCCTGAACAACGACCGCGTCTTCCGGCAGCTCGTCGGAGTCGCATACACCGCAGCACAGAAGTGCCTGAACATCGCTCTTGAGCTTCACCTCAATGGCGTCGTCAAAGACCGTGATGCGCTCGATAATGAGGTGTAAATCGTCCTGCGAAATGCTCTCCGCGTTAAGGATTCGGTCAAAGACTTCAATGACCGTCTTTGCCGTGCGGTTTGCCTGAATGACTGTGTTGCGCCTATCCCCGCTCATGCGAAGCTGATTTTTCACCCCGGCGATCTGACATACAAGGTCATGCTCCAGCGCGTCATAGGTTTCCTCAATGATGTCCGTATTTTCGGGATCACGCAGGCAGTCCCGGAGCTTTTGCGCCTTGACCGCTTTCAGCTCCTTCT
>SAMEA3663248__coassemble_918_pt1 | contig 9801 bp, 9 predicted proteins | sample SAMEA3663248__metabat2_low_PE_036 | metagenome-assembled genome bin SAMEA3663248 (sample SAMEA3663248) | pig gut metagenome | biome: pig gut; feature: pig-associated habitat; material: faeces | place: China | collected 2013 | reverse complement strand
TACCATATTTCTTCCGTGTTCGATAGTTTTAATCAGCGTTTACTCAAGGGGAAGCTGTCGAGCGGAGCGAGACTGATGAGGTGGACAGAAAAATGCTGCGATTTGCAGGAACTTCGGCAAATAAACAGCCCTTCGACACCTCATCCGGCGCTGCGCGCCACCTTCCCCTCAAGTAAACGATGATTAAATCGGCAAGAGCGGATCACGAGAAAATTTGCGTTCTGATGATGACACTTTTTTGCAGAAATACTTTGTGTATTGCAAGAAAAAGTGACGAAATCAGGGCGCAAATTTTCCACGAGACGCCGCAGGCGATTTATTCAGCGTTTACTCAAGGGGAAGGCGTTCTCGTATGCTCAGGATGAAGGGCTTTTCAGAATTTGCAGACCTTGGGCGGCTCTTCAAAGGAACTGAGGGTGGCGGTGACGTTGCGCAGGTACCAGACCTCGGTGTTCCCGTCGTCGGGGGAGTAGAGGGACTGGAGTTCCGGGTAGGCCTCCAGCATACTGACCCGGGCCTCCCGGCGCACATCCTCCACCGCCGTGGCCTCCACGCGGAGCCATTTGCCGCCCTGCATGGCGCAGATCTCCAGCTTGGGGTTGGCGTGGAGCTGGTGGGAGACGGATTTGGATTTTCCGGTCTGGATGTACAGCTTTCCGTCATACATATTCACCGTGCCGAAGGGCCGCACTCTGGGCTGCCCGTCCTCGCAGGTGGCCAGATAGTATGTGCCAGCGTTCTTTAAAAATTCGTATACTTCCTGCATAAGAATTTCCTTTCCGTAATAAAAGTATAACCATTATACGCCGATGCTCCGAATATTCCTTGACTTTTTTGTAAACTTGCTATATAAGTGATTAAACTTTACTAACATTTTTGGAGAGATATCAATGGGCTTTATCGAGCTTTTGCTGATCGCCGTGGGGCTGAGCATGGACGCCTTTGCCGTTTCCGTGTGCAAGGGACTGAGCGTGAAAAAGGTGGGCGTGAAGCACGCGGCCCTGGCCGGACTGTATTTCGGCGGCTTCCAGTTTCTGATGCCGGTCATCGGCTATCTGCTGGGCTTCCGCTTCGAGTCGGTGATCGAAAGCATCGACCACTGGGTGGCCTTTGTGCTGCTGGCTTTCATCGGCGGCAACATGATCAAGGAGTCCTTCGGCAAGGCCGAGGAATTAAACGACGATTTCGGCGTAAAGACCATGCTGCTCATGGCCATCGCCACCAGCATTGACGCATTGGCGGTGGGCATCACCTTCGCCTTCCTGGAGGTGCAGATCCTCCCCGCGGCGGGATTGATCGGCGTGACCACCTTCCTGCTGTCCTTTGTGGGCATTTACATCGGCAACGCCTTCGGCGCCCGCTACAAATCCAAAGCGGAGCTGGCCGGCGGCATTATCCTTGTGGTGATCGGCGTGAAAATCCTCCTTGAGCACCTGGGAATTATTTCGCTTTAAGTAAACGCTGAATAAATCGCCTTCGGCGACTCCCGGAAAATTTACGCCCTGATTTCGTCACTTTTTCTTGCAATACACAAAGTATTCCTGCGAAAAACTGCCATCATCAGAACGCAAATTTTCTCGCGATCCGCTCTTGCCGATTTAATCATCGTTTACTTAAGGTCCGGCGCGGCATTTTTGCCGCGCTTTTTCTTTCTCAAATTCTTAAATTTTCTGAAATTCGCGGTTTTGTGACATATATTTCCAAAAAGTATACAAAAACGATACAAATCCGGTGTATAATCAGTTGGATATGAGACTGTCATAAACCATTGGAGGGTTGCACCTTGATCCGTGTACTGATCGTGGAAGATGAGAAGCCCATCTCAGACCTGATTAAACTGAGCCTGACGAAAGCCGGGTACAGCTGTACCTGCGCCTATGACGGGACAACGGCGGCCAATCTCCTGGAGGAGGAGCATTTTGACCTGGCTCTGCTGGATGTGATGCTGCCGGAGGTCAGCGGCTTTGAGCTGATGGAGTACATACAGCCTACCGGTACGCCGGTGATCTTCATTACCGCCAAAAACTCTGTGGACGACAGGGTGAAAGGCCTTCGCATGGGCGCGGAGGACTATATTGTCAAGCCCTTTGAGGTGATGGAGCTTCTGGCCCGGGTGGAGGTGGTGCTCCGCCGCTACCAGAAGACGGAGGATGTGCTGACGGTGGGCGATCTGACCATCGACATGCGTTCGCTCCAGGTCCAGCGAAACGGGGAGACCATCATTCTCACCAAAAAGGAGTGGGACCTGATGCTGCTCTTTGCCCAGAACCCGGGGGCCGCCCTGTACCGGGAGACCATATACGAGCGTGTCTGGGGCGGGGAATACCCCGTGGGCAGCAGGGTAGTGGACCTGCACATCCAGCGCCTGCGCAAGAAGATCGGCTGGGAGGACAAACTCCAGACCGTGAACCGGGTGGGCTATCGGCTGGAGCTATAAAAAAAGAGTCTGAGGGTGCTGTAAAGGGTGAAATTCCGGCTCAGGATAACCATGTGTATGATATGGCTGCTGGCGCTTGCCTTCGGGATAGGCGGCAGCCTTATTGTCACGCTCGGATTTTCCCACTCATTTGACCGGGAGACCGAATCGGCCCTCCGCGCCACCCGCATGGTCCTGAACACCCTGAAGATCGTGGACCAGGTCAGCCCGGGCACGGAGCATGTGAAGCTGGCGGAGGTGCTGGGCCAGATGAGCGGGCAGAACTCCGCCGGCTGGTCCGCCCTGAAGCTGTCTTCCGACGGGGAGACGCTTTTTGAGGATAACAGCTATAATATCTCTTTGGATATACAGCACCAGACCCCCGAGGGCCAGGGGCTGGTCAGCGTCGTCAGAGACGGCCAGGGGAGAAGGCATATGCGCATCAGCGCCGCTCTGTCCGCCACCTATGAGACCCTGTATCTGGATATCTGCTACGATATCAGCGGCATCTATGAGGACAGCCAGGCCCAGGTCCACATCTACCGGCAGGTGTTCGCGGTGATCGCCGTGGTGGGCGGCCTGCTGTGCTGGGCCATTGCCTACTGGGTGACCCAGCCCATCAGCGCCCTTTCCGCCGCCTCCAAGCGCTTCGCCTCCGGCGACCTGTCCTACCGGGCGAAAGTCATCAATAACGACGAGATCGGCAAGCTCACCGAGGATTTCAACACCATGGCGGAGAAGCTGGAGGACAATATCCACACCATCCAGGATGCCGCCGACCGGCAGAAGACCTTTATGGGCAACTTTGCCCACGAGATGAAAAACCCCATGACCTCCATCATCGGCTACGCCGAGCTGATCCGCTCCCAGACCCTGACGGAGAGCGAGCAGATGGACGCGGCAAACTACATCTTCTCCGAGGGTAAGCGGCTGGAGAGCCTGTCCTTCAAGCTGCTGGACCTGCTGGTGCTGGAGAAGAAGGAAATTGAGCTTGTCCCCGCCAGACCGGCCCAGATCGTGGGCGGCATGGTGGAGCACCTGAAACGGGTGTACGAGGAGAAGGGGATCGTGCTCCAGTGCCGCTGCGAGGAGGGCGAGTGCCTTTTAGAGCCGGATCTGGTCAAATCCCTGCTGGTGAATATTCTGGATAACTCCCGCAAGGCCATGGACAAGGGCGGGAACATCTATATCATGTCGGAGATGACGGAGGAGGGCTGCCGCATCCGGGTGCTGGACACCGGGCGGGGTATCCCCGAGGAGGAGATCGGCCACATCACCGAGGCCTTTTACCGGGTGGATAAATCCCGCTCCCGGGCCCAGGGCGGCGTGGGCCTGGGCCTGTCCCTGTGCAACGAGATCGTGAGACTGCATAACGGAACCATGAGCTTTGCCAGCCGCGTGGGCAACGGCACCTGCGTCACCGTAGAGCTGAAAGGGGGCAGGGTATGAAAAGGGCTGTGAAAAAGAAAAAATCCGCCCATATTTTCCCCTGGCTTCTGATGATGGCGGCGGCTGTGGCCCTGGGCCTGACTATGCCGGGCTTTTTCACCCGCATCCAGAACAACCGGACGGACAATACCAGGGAGATCGTGGATCTGGGCAGCTCCATGCTCAGCATCACCAGCGACAGCGCCAAGCTGGAAAAGCTGGGTCTGTTCTCCCTGTTCTCCGAAAATAACAGCTATAATTCCGTCTCCATCAGCGGCGGGCAGAACATGACCAAAGAAGAAGCGACAGCTATGGTATATGAGATACCGCGGCTTATTGAAGGAACCGATCTCCCGTATACTCAGCTTGGCAGCGCCGATCTGATCTATGCGGAGCCGCAGCTGATCGTGTCGGACAAGGCCAGTGTGACAACGGCCATCGTTTGGATCGTCTATTACGCAAGGCAGGACGGAACCACATACCGCGAGCTGTCCTATGCGGTGGATGACAGCACAGGCATCATCCTCAGCGCCGGATACACGGAATACGAAGAGCCCGCCTATGATGAGAACGGAACAAATGAGGAAAAAGAACCGTCATATATAAAAGACAGCTCCGACACAGTCCAGCGCATCGCCAAAAACCTGACGGAGATGTATAAATTTACCGATACCGCCGCGGAGCTTGACAACAGCGTGAGCATCGGCGATAATTATCGTTACAACATCAACTTTTACACCGGCGGAAGCCGGCAGCTGACCATACCGGTCTTTATCTGGGCCAACGGCTGGCAGATCAACCCGTGCTGAGAAAAAATTTTTGCAATGATACAAAAACGATACAAAGAATTGGCAGAAAGTATACAAGCGCGTTATATAATGCCCCCAGACCGAAAAGATCGGGGGAATTGCAAATGGAGTTTTATGAGGCTGACATTTATCCGATGAAGACGAAAAAGAAACCTGTTGCCGTGAATATTATATTGGGTCTGCTGGTGCTGCTGGTCGCCGGTTTCTTTATTGGGAGAGCCGCAGGCTGGACGGGACAGAAAAACGAGGCCAAGCTGCTGGTTCTGGTCAACCCCTGGAACCAGGCCTCCGGTGAGGTAAACCCGGAGTTTACCATTATCGAAGGGATGCAGATGGTGGACTCCCGCTGCGCGGCGGACCTGGAAGACATGCTGCGCGCCTGCCGCGCGGCGGGGCACAGCCCTGTGGTCGTGTCCTCCTACCGGGATTGGAGCCAGCAGGAGCAGATGTATGAGGAAAAGGTCAGCGAGCTGATGCTTCAGGGTCTTGACCGGGAGACGGCGGAGGCCGACGCGAAAAGCCACGCCGCTGCCCCAGGCTACAGCGAGCATCAGCTGGGCCTGGCTGTGGATATTGTGGATGAGGAATACACGGAGCTTGACGAGCGGCAGGGGGACACCGCCACTCAGCAGTGGCTGATGGAAAACTGCTGGCAGTACGGCTTTATCCTCCGCTACCCGCAGGGGAAAAGCGAGATCACCGGCGTGGAGTATGAGCCCTGGCATTACCGCTATGTGGGCCACTCCGCCGCCGAGCAGATCCATGAGCTGAATATAACGCTGGAAGAGTATGTAGACATGTTTTACGCGTGAACATGTTTTAAAATAGATGTCAGGATAAGAAAACCGGCCCGCTGCTTTCAGCAACGGGCCGAAACTATTGACAAATTGATGAGAGGCAGAGCGCCGGATCAGGAGGGGGAACCGGTTGAAGTTGTGGTTTCTGCGCCGGGGTTGACGTGGATCATCACATGCTTGACGCTGGGAAACTGGTGCTCCAGCGCGTCATGGACCCGCTCGGCGGTATCGTGGGCCTCCAGCAGGGAGCTGTCCCGCTCCACAGAGATCTCCACGTCCACATAGACCTTGTTTCCAAACAGCCGGGTGTGCAGCAGATCCACCTGCTCCACGCCCTCCTGGGCGGAGATAAAGCTGCGCATTTGTTCTTCCACATCCCCGCTGCAGGAGGTGTCCAGCATCTTGCGCAGGGAATCTCTGATAATATCGTAAGCCACCTTGAGGATAAACAGGCAGATCACCACGCTGGCGATGGGGTCCATAATGGGAAAGCCCAGCTTGGCGGCCCCGATGCCCAGAAAGGAACCGACAGAGGAGAAGGCGTCCGAACGGTGGTGCCAGGCGTCGGCCACAAAGGCGGCGGAGTCCAGCTTCTTCGCGTAGTACATGGTGTACCAGTACATGCCCTCCTTGACCACGATGGACACCGCGGCCGCGATCAGCGGCAATGCGGTGGGGACGGCCAGTTCAGCGTAATTCCCGCCGATCAGCTTTTGTACGCCGGCCCAGCCGATGCCCAGACCGGTTACGGCCAGAATACCTCCCAGCACCAGAGACGCCACACATTCAAAGCGTTCGTGGCCGTAGGGGTGTTTGGCGTCCGCGCTGCGCTGGGACAGCTTTACGCCGATAAAGGCGATCAGGGTGGCGAAAACATCGGACAGGGAATGGACCGCGTCCGACACCATGGCCCCGGACTTGCCCGCTATACCGGCAAAGAGCTTGAAGGCGGACAGAAGAATGTTTCCAATGATCCCGACCCGGGATAAGCGATTGACGATGGCCTGATTGGTCATAAATGAATGCCTCCAAATGAGTTGTTTTTTTCTCCCGGCAGCTGCTCGGGGGTAAAAAAAGACACACCCCCCGGAACATACTACTGTCCCGCAGATGTGCGTGTGCTCATTCTGCTGCCGTGCGAAACGGCCCAGCCCCATGACCTCAGAAAAAGGTTCATCGCCTGCTCAGTTTGTACTGTAGATTGCGCATATGCGTGTATGCAGTGCAAAGAGATGTTCTATCTTATACACTAAGTTCATGCGATTGTCAAGCAATTTATTCACCTGGGCGGTTCAGATTATAGGGAAAGGTCCTTATCATTTTCGGCCCGCAGGCCGAAAACAAATTCAAATCCGTTTTTCCCGGCGGCGTGTACGTCGGGAAAAACACTTTGCGCGGAGAGAGTGTGTTTTTGTGCGCCGTAGGCGCACAAAAATGCGCGGTTCGGAGCGAAGCCTCCTTTCGTCGGCAAAGTCCAAATGACTTTGCCGACGATTTTTGGCCGGGGTTTTCGCCCCGGGCCCGTACGATATATACTGCATCACCTCACAGTCCGAAAAGCTTGAGGAGGACGATCACCGCCGCCGCCAGGGCGGCGAGCAGCAACAGCAGCTTGCCCGTGCCCCGGCGGGGAGGGCTTTGGGGCAGGCGGGAGCTGACATAGCCCTCCGCCGCCTGCCGCGCCTGCCGCAGCAGCTCCTCCTGACTGACCCCGCGGTTGGAAAAATAGTCGTCCCGCAGAATGAAAAACGCTTCGCGGAAGATCCCCGGGTCCGGGGACTTGACCACAATTACCCGGCTTGCAGTGCCCTTTATCACCTCCGTTCTGCCGGAGGGGCCCTGACGAAACCGGCTGCACACACCCCTGTACCACGCGGAGACCGCGCCGCACAAATCCAGAAAGCCGTCACGGATACGGTATCTCATACGCGCTCTTCCACCCGGACGGTGACTACCGTCATGTCGTCGTTGGCGCCGTATACCTTCTCGGCCTCTTTCAGGGTGCTGCGTGCCAGTGCCTTCATATCGTCAGTGCCTCTCATCAGCAAATTTTTGATCCAATCGTCCTCGTCGTCCACGATCACCCCGTCGGAGGCGATGATGGCGGTGGAGCCGGGACGCAGACGCATACGAACCAGATCCGGCGCGATGCCCTCCCCGGAGCTGAGCCCGGCGGCCAGGGTCTCGCCCTTGATGCGGCGGATGCTCTTTCCGTTTTTCACATAGGAGGGGGCGGCTCCGTATTTATAAAAGCAGGTCTCCCCGTTGAACAGGTCCACGCACATCAGATCCACCGTGGCAAAGCCCCAGTTGTCCCCGCCCCGCAGGAGCATGACGGAGTTCAGCACCTTCATGGCCACCGCCGGGTCTGCCCCGGAGCGCAGGAATTTTTCCAGTATGGCCACCACCTGGGAACTGTCCCGGGCGGCCTGGTCCCCGCAGCCCATGCCGTCGGAGAGAATGACGCAGAGGACCCCCGCGTCGGTCTTGAAATAGGTACCTTTGTCGCCGCTGACCTTTTCGCCCCGCTTTTTCATGGCGGCGATGCCCACGGACACGGCCAGCGGCTCCGCCTCCAGCAGCGTGAGCTTGGAACAGCCCTCGGTCAGCTCTTTTGGCTGGCAGAGGCGCACCCCCACCACCGAGGACAGCTTTTCCAGATAGTTTTCGTCCTTGGTCAGCGGGGTCAATCTGCCGCTTTCAATGACCACCCGGAGCCTGCCGCTGCCGTCGCGGAATACGGCGGTCTCCGCGTCGATGTCAAGACTGCGCAGATAGCGGATCAGCCGCCGCTCCGCCAGGGGGTCTGCGCCGTTGATGCTGCCCAGCTCGTCGGCCACCCGGCCCAGCATCAGGGCCATGTCGTTATACTGCCCCCAGGCCACGCTCCGGTTTTCCGACAGCCTTGTGCGAAGCTGCCGCCGGTAGGCCATGGCCCGCAGCTCCCCGTTCACCGCGGTGACAAAGGCGGGGAGGCTGATACACTTCTCCCGGAAAAAGCCGGGGATGTCCTCCACGGACAGACTGCCGTGCTCCCGCATGGCTTTTGAGGCGTCGTTCATGGCGGAGAGCGTGTCCACATAGTCCGCGTTCCAGCAGCGGTTTTTATACTTGCACTTCACACAGACCTGGTCCGCCGCCCGGTCAAAAACCGTGGCGATGTTTTCGTCGTTGCAGGGCTCCTCCAGACTTTTCTTCACCGTCTCATAAAGCTCTCCGTAGGCGTCGCTGAGATTTTTCACCTTCAGCGCCGTGAAGCGCCGCAGACTGGATTCTCCGCTGCCCCGCTCCATGGATTGCAGGATCACCCCCACATGGTTGAGGAAAGAGGCGGGCAGCAGCATGAAGATGACGGAGGCGGAAAAGGTTTCAAATAAAGAACTGATGTAAACCTCCTGATTCCATGCGCAGACCACGGACAGCGCCCCGGACAGGATGAAGGACAGGACGAAAAACAGCCGCCCATGCTTGCCGAACACGCCGGAGAGCAGCCCGGAAAAGGAATAGGCCATGGTGTAAAAGGGCGTGCCGGTGCTGGCCACGTCCATGGCCAGGCCCAATACGGTGCCAACGGCGGCTCCGGTGAGCATGCCGCCCTTCATGGCGGAGGTCATCACAAGGATCAGGGCCATAAAGCGGCCGATGGATACCACGGATAAGATCTGGAGCCGGGAAAAGGCCATCAGAATACAGGCCAGCATGATCATCACCGACACGCTGTGCTTCAGCTCCGCGCTCTCCGTAGCCCGAAGCCCGCCGGACAGGGCCTCCCGGAAAAAGTAGCTGCCGCCGAAGGCCAGACAGGTCTCTAAAAACAGCTCCGCCGCCAGAGGAACGCTGCCCGCAGTCACCGAAAAGCTGCCTAAAAAGCCGGTGACGGCCATCACCGATCCGGCGGCGCAGGGCATGAAAAACTCCTGCTTGTATATCTTCAGCTCCTGAAAGATGAAGGCTATGGTATACACCAGCACTGCCGCCGCGATATACCGTATCCCCCATTCCACACCGCCGCTGACCAGGTAGCCCAGTGAGGCCCCGGTCAGAGCGAACACCCCGTACACCCCCGGCCCTGAGCAGGCCACCATGGCCATGCCGAAGGGCGCACCGTTTTCCAGCACCCTGGCGCAGGACATCACCAGTCCCAAAAGAAAGAACATGATGCATCTCCCCACGGTGACAAACCTTGCGTCACTGACTTTCCCGGTCAGAACGTCCCTGATGGCGGCAAGCCGCCCTTGTCCTCCAGACTCCATACATCCTCCTTTTTGAGTTTACATAAGATGAGTTTATTATAATTATGTAATTCTGAAAAAGGCGTCGTTCCCCGCTGTAAAATGCAATGATATTGCGG
>SAMEA3663248__coassemble_916_pt1 | contig 9815 bp, 10 predicted proteins | sample SAMEA3663248__metabat2_low_PE_036 | metagenome-assembled genome bin SAMEA3663248 (sample SAMEA3663248) | pig gut metagenome | biome: pig gut; feature: pig-associated habitat; material: faeces | place: China | collected 2013 | reverse complement strand
ATAAATTCCGCCGGGCACACGCGGAAATATGTGCCCGGCGCAGCAAAAAAAGATCACCGGTCGTTTTGACCGGTGATCTGAGGGGATTATGTTGTGCGGAAGAATTACTTGCCGGCAGCTGCGGCAGCCTTCTCGTTGAAGAACTGGATCAGGAAGATCTGGGAGAGGTACACAGCGTACCAGGTGCCGAGACCGTTGATCACGCCGGACAGGATGGCGTGGCCCAGTCTGCCGATGCCGCCGGGATTCAGACCCCAGCTAGCCAGGAAGCAGGGGAGGCCGGAGCCGATGAGCATGCCGGAGAAGAGGGAAACGAAGATCACATAGGCCCACCACTGGCCGGGAACCCAGCTGGGGAATACGACCTGCTCTGCACGGACGCCCATGCAGGGGAGCTTCTCATGGCCTTCGGTGGACTGCTTCTTGAACTCAGCGCCAACGATAAAGTACTGCAGGAAGCAGCAGATCAGAGAGGTGACGGTGACGGTGCCGCCGATCTTCACGCCGAACTCAGCCAGGGTGAGGGGATTGGTTGCGAATTCTGAGGACAGAGTTAAATACATGATAACAGCGGTCAGCAGAATGGTGGGAACGCCACAGGTGATGGACTTCTTAAATGCCCATTTTCTTCCTTCTTTGGTCATTTTCTTTCCTCCTTGTATTTGCCATTTTTTTGACATTGACACAATTATGATAATCGAAAAGCCAATTTGCGTCAACGCCATTTTATGATGTTTTATAAAGAAATTTGTAGCATTTTTTAAAAAAAGACTACAGGCATTTTTTCGCCTTAAGGGCGGCGAAGGATTCATCTTGCTTTCACGAAAGCATCGTGATAAAATATTTTGTCTGAAAAAAACTGAATTCGGGGGAAACGATATGAGCATGATCAAAGACATCGCCCTTGCACCCTCCGGGGAGATGAAAATAAAATGGGTGGAGAGAAATATGCCGGTGCTTCGCGGCATAGGGGAAGATTTTGCCAAAACCCGGCCCTTTGAAGGGCTGAAGGTGGCTCTGTCCGTGCATCTGGAAGCCAAGACGGCCTACCTCTGCCGGGTGATGGAGATGGGCGGCGCGGAGATGTATGTTACCGGCTCCAACCCCCTGTCCACCCAAGACGACGTGGCGGCGGCCCTGGCCAGCGGCGGGATGCAGGTCTTCGCCCGCTACGGCTGCACCATGGAGGAATATGAAAGCTGCCTCTGCTCCGTGCTGGAGGCCGGCCCCAACATCATTATCGACGACGGGGGAGACCTGGTACACCTGATGCACACCAAATATACAGACCTTATTCCCAAGGTGATCGGCGGCTGCGAGGAGACCACCACCGGCATTCACCGGCTCCGCGCCATGGCCAGGGCGGGCACGCTCCGCTTCCCCATGGTCATGGTGAACGACGCGGACTGCAAGCACATGTTCGACAACCGCTACGGTACCGGCCAGTCCGTGTGGGACGGCATCATGCGCACCACCAACCTGATCGTTGCGGGCAAAGTTGTGGTGGTGTCCGGCTATGGCTGGTGCGGCAAGGGCGTTTCCCTGCGGGCAAAGGGCCTGGGGGCCAAGGTCGTCGTCACCGAAACGGACCCGGTCCGCGCCCTGGAGGCGGTGATGGACGGCTTCCAGGTCATGCCCATGGCGGAGGCCGCCAAACTGGGCGACATGTTCATTACCGTCACCGGATGCAGCGGCGTCATCACCGCAGAGCATTTTGAGAGCATGAAGGACGGCGCGATTCTCACCAACGCCGGCCATTTCGACGTTGAGGTGGATATGGCTGGGCTGAATGCTCTGGCCGTGGAAAAATACGAGGCCCGGCACAATATCCAGGGCTATGTGCTGCCCAATGGAAAGACCCTCTTCACCATTGCGGAGGGAAGGCTTGTAAACCTGGCCGCAGGGGACGGGCACCCGGCGGAGATCATGGACATGAGCTTTGCCATCCAGGCCCTCAGCGCCGAATACCTGGCAAAGCACCGGGCTGAACTGGTCCCCGGCGTCATCTCCGTGCCCCGGGAGCTGGATGAGGCTGTGGCCCGGCGCAAGCTGCGGGCCATGGGCGTCAGCATCGACAGCCTGAGCGCTGAGCAGGAGGATTACCTGGGTCTGTAAAGACCTGAGCCTGTAAAGGCATGCAAGACAAAAACCGGAGGTGAGTTTGTTGGAAGAGAATGAAAAGCTGGAGACCATGGATTACGAGGCCATCCACGAAAAACGGACCGACGAGCTGACCGAGCTGCTGGAAAAACGGGACATGAAGCAGCTCAAGCAGCGCATGGAGGAGCTGAACGAATTTGACGTTGCCGAATTCCTTGCGGAGATCGACGACAACCAGATGCCCATGGTGTTCCGATTGCTTTCCAAGGAGACCGCGGCAGAGGTCTTTGCCAACTTCGACACCCCGGAACAGGAAAAAATCATCAACTCCATCACCGACTCTGAGCTGTCCGGCATTATTGAAGAGCTGTATGTGGACGACGCGGTGGACATGATGGAGGAACTGCCCGCAAACGTGGTCAAGCGCGTCATGCGCGCCGCCCGGCCCGAGACCCGGAACCTGATCAACCAGTATCTCCGCTATCCGGACAACTCCGCCGGCAGCATCATGACCTCGGAGTTTGTGGATTTGAAAAAGTACATGAACGTGAAGGAGGCTTTTGCCCGCATCCGCCGCATCGGCGAGGACAAGGAGACCATCTATATCTGCTTTGTCACCTCCGCCGACCGGAAGCTGGAGGGCATCGTCACCGTCAAGGACCTGCTGCTGGCCGACGACGACACGGTGCTGGAAGATCTGATGGACCGGAACGTGATCTTTGCCTCCACCACCGAGGACCAGGAGAGCGTGTCCGAGAAATTCTCCGACTACGACCTGATGGCCCTGCCCGTTGTGGACGGGGAAGGCAGGCTTGTGGGCATTGTCACCGTCGATGATATCATCGACGTTATGGAGCAGGAGACCACGGAGGACTTCGAAAAGATGGCAGGTATTCTGCCCTCCGACAAGCCCTACTCCCGCACCAGCACGGTGGAGATGTGGAAAAACCGCATCCCCTGGCTGCTGTTTCTGATGCTCTCCGCCACCTTTACCAGCATGATCCTGACCAGCTTTGAGGATATGCTGGCGGTGCAGGCGGGCCTGGTGGCCTTCATCCCCATGCTGATGGGTACCGGCGGCAACTCCGGCGCCCAGGCCTCCACCGCCGTGATCCGCAGCCTCTCCCTGGGCGATACGGAACCCAGAGACGCGCTTCGGGTCATGTGGAAGGAGTGGCGTGTGTCCATCCTCTGCGGTCTGACCCTGGCGGTGGTGAATTTCTTCAAGATGCTGCTGCTGGATGGGCTGATCCTGCATAACGACAGCGTCACAGTGACCGTGGCGGCTACCGTCAGCCTCTCGGTACTCTTTATCGTCATGTTCGCCAAGGTGGTGGGCAGCGCTCTGCCGATCCTGGCGGAAAAGCTGGGTGTGGACCCGGCAGTGATGGCAAACCCGCTGATTTCCACCGTGACCGACGCGGTCAGCCTTCTGATCTATATCTACGTTGCCAAACTGATTCTGCATATTTAAGGTGATTTCCTATGGATATGAGCGCACTGCTGACAAAGATGGTCATTTTCGTCGTGCTGATGGTCATCGGCTATATCGGAGCCAGAACAAAACTCCTCAACAGCGAATTTACCAAGGCGGCCAGCAAGCTCACAATGAACGTGTTTATGACAGCCTCCATTTTAAACTCCGTCATCGCCAATCCCCCGCAGCTTTCCGGCGGGGAGCTGGCCAAGGTGATGCTGGCCTGCTTTGTTTCCGTGGGCTTCGGCTATCTGATCTCCGCGCTGGTGGTCAGGCTTCTGCCCTTTCAGCGGGAGCGCAAGCCTCTGATGGAGCTTCTGATCTCCGTTACCAACACCATGTTCATCGGCGTGCCGGTGGCGGAGCCCATATTCGGCTCCCAGGCAGTGTTTTATATCGCCATGAGCTGCATCCCCTTCAACGTGTTTTTGTATACATACGGCGTCTGGCGCATGAATCAGAGCGGGGAGCGGGTAAAGCTGAACTGGAAGAACATGGTCAGCGTCCCCCTGATCGCCACCATGGCGGCGCTGCTGATCTTTGTGCTGAACATTCCCATGCCGGGGGTGGTCAAGGAGCTTTGCAATACCCTGTCCGCTGCCACCATGCCCATGTCCATGCTGGTCATCGGCTCCTCTCTGGGCGGCGTCAGCCTGCTGGACGCGTTTAAGGAAAAGAGCCTGTATTTTGCCAGTCTTATGCGGCTGGTGCTGGTGCCGCTGCTGACGCTGCCGGTATTGAAGCTCATCACGGCAGACCCGGTGCTGCTGGGGGCCATGGTGATCATCGCGGGTTGTCCCAGTGCGGTCATGGTGACGGTGCTGGCCATACAGTATGGCCGGGACGCGGAATACACCTCCAAGGGCATCCTGCTGGAAACGTTTTTGTCCATGGCCACTATGCCCGCGCTGGTTTATTTCCTTTTGTAGTTGACATACCGAAAAAAGCTGTTATAATAACAAAGTACAATTCAACACCTTATCAAGAGCGGTGGAGGGAACGGCCCTGTGAAGCCCGGCAACCTGCGATAAAGCAAGGTGCCAAATCCGGCGGTGAAACGAAAGATGAGGCTTAAACGTGATAACTATGCTCCATCTTTCCGATGGAGCATTTCTATTGCCTCAAAAAAAGAAAGGAAGAAAAAATATGAGCCACTATCTGTTTACATCCGAGTCCGTTACGGAAGGACATCCCGATAAGATCTGCGACCAGATCTCCGACGCGGTGCTGGACGCTATCCTGGAGCAGGATCCCCTGGGCCGGGTAGCCTGTGAGACCACGGTTTCCACCGGCCTTGTCCACATTATGGGCGAGATCAGCACCGAGTGCTATGTGGACATCCCCAAGATCACCAGAGAAGTCATCCGCGATATCGGCTACGACCGGGCCAAATACGGCTTTGACTGCGACACCTGCGGCATCATCACCAACATCGACGAGCAGTCCGGGGACATCGCCATGGGCGTGGACAAGGCCCTGGAGAACAAGACCGGCGAGGACGACGAGCTGCAAAACGGCGCCGGAGACCAGGGCATGATGTTCGGCTACGCCTGCGACGAGACCCCGGAGCTGATGCCCCTGGCCATCTCCATGGCCCACAAGCTGGCAAAGCGGCTGACCCAGGTGAGAAAAGAGGGCCTGGTCAACTATCTGCGCCCCGACGGAAAGACCCAGGTCACTGTGGAGTACGACGAGCAACGCCGCCCTGTACGCATCGACGCCATCGTTATCTCCACCCAGCACGCCCCCGAGGCGGAGCTGGAGCAGATCCGCAAGGACATGATCGAGCTGGTGGTAAAGCCCACTGTCCCGGCGGAGCTGCTGGATGAAAACACCCGCTATTACATTAACCCCACCGGCCGCTTCGTCATCGGCGGCCCCCAGGGCGACTCCGGCCTGACCGGCCGCAAGATCATTGTGGATACCTACGGCGGCAGCGCCCCCCACGGCGGCGGCGCCTTCTCCGGCAAGGACCCCACCAAGGTGGACCGCTCCGCGGCCTACGCCGCCCGCTATGTGGCAAAGAACGTGGTGGCCGCCGGCCTGGCCCGGCGCTGCCAGATCGAGCTGGCCTACGCCATCGGCGTGGCAAAGCCGGTGTCCGTGCTGGTGGAGACCTTCGGCACCGGCACGGTGTCCGATGAGAAGCTGTCTCAGGCTGTACAGCAGGTGTTTGACCTGCGGCCCACGGCCATTATCCGGGATCTGGAGCTGCGCCGCCCCATCTACCGGCAGCTGGCAGCCTACGGCCACATGGGCCGGGAGGAGCTGGGCGTCCGCTGGGAGGATACGGACAGAGTGGAGCAGCTGAAAAAGGCGGTAGAGTGATGCACATCCCCAGCGGCGACAGCCAGACGGTTGAGATCCTGGACTTTCAGGACGCTCTGCGCCTTTCCGGCCAGAGCGGCGGCTACGACAGCGAAAAGTGGCTCTATGTGCCGGATTTTTACACCGAATACCGATATATTCTGGGAACAAGAGGGGCCAATCCGCTGATCTGCATCGGCATCAACCCCTCCACCGCCGCGCCGGACGATCTGGACAACACCTTAAAATCCGTTGCCCGCATCGCTACGGGCAACGGCTACGACAGCTGGATCATGTTCAACGTCTACGCCCAGCGGGCCACCCGGCCGGACGATATGGACAGAGAGCTGAATGAGCGCCTGCACCGGGAGAATATGCGGGCCTTTGAATACATACTCTCCCATGTGGGTGAGGGGATCTCTCCGGCCATATGGGCCGCCTGGGGCACCATCATCGAAAAGCGCCCTTACCTGCCCGGCTGTGTCCGGGACATGGTGGAGCTGGGGCAGAAATACGGCGCCCATTGGCTCTGCGCCGGAAAATGCTCCAACAAAGGCCACCCCCACCACCCGCTGTACCTGCGAAAGGACGAAAAAACGGCGGAGTTTGACATAGAAGGGTACTTGAAAGCATTATGAGCGAAAATCAATTCAGACTGGCCATGTGCCAGATCAGAACGGAGACCGACCGGGAAGCCACCATGGAAAAGGCAGAGCGGATGGTCAGAGAGGCGGCGGAAAAGGGCGCGGATATCGTGCAGCTGCCGGAGATGTTCAACTGCCCCTATTCCCGGGAGTATTTCAAGGCCTTTGCCGCGCTGGGCCACGAGGACACGGTGAAGGAGATGTCCCGCTGGGCGGCGGAGAACCATATCCTCCTTGTGGGCGGCTCCGTGCCCGAGGCGGAGGGAGAACGGCTCTATAACACCTGCTTTGTCTTTGACCGGCAGGGCAGGCAGATCTCCCGCCACCGGAAGGTCCACCTTTTCGACGTGGACTTCCCGGGGATGCGCTTTAAAGAGTCCAACAGCTTTGCCCCCGGCAATGAGATCACCGTGTTCGACACGGAATTTGGCCGGATGGGCGCGGCGGTGTGCTTTGACGTCCGTTTTCCCGAGCTTTTCCGCGCCATGGCGGAGCGGGGTGCGCGCTGCGTCTTTCTCCCGGCCCAGTTTAATCTGGTGACGGGACCGAAGCACTGGGAACTGAGCCTGCGTATGCGGGCCGTGGACTACCATGTGTTTGTGGCGGGCTGCTCCGCCGCCCGGTATGAGGGCTTTAGCTACGAGTGCTGGGGCCATTCCACCGTGGCCGGGCCTATGGGCGAGGTGGTCTGCACCTGCGACGAGAAAGAGCAGATTATTTATACGGACATTGACCTTGCGCAGACAGAGACGGCCAAAGCCCAGCTTCCCACCGGCTCCGTGCTGCGCCGCGATCTGTACCCGGTGGCGAAATGAACATGAAGATCGTCGAAGAGATAAAAAAATACCGCCCCTGCAACGAGCAGGAGCAGCGGGACCAGGCGGTGATCCTGGACTTTCTGGCAAAAAACGGGGACGCCTTTCTGCGGAGCAATCTGCTGGCCCACATGACGGCCTCAGCCTGGATCGTGAACCCGGGACGGACCAAGACCCTGATGGTCTATCACAATATCTATGATTCCTGGTCCTGGACCGGGGGCCACGCGGACGGGGAGACGGACCTGCTGGCTGTGGCGCTGCGGGAGGCCCGGGAGGAGACGGGGATAGCCCATGTGCGCCCGGTAAGCCCGGAGATCTTCTCCTTAGAGGTGCTGACCGTGGACGGCCACGAAAAGCGGGGGGCGTATGTACCCAGCCACCTGCACATGAACGTCACCTATCTGCTGGAGGCGGAGGAGAGCGACACGCTCCATATCTGCCGCGAGGAGAACAGCGGCGTGGCCTGGTTTAGCCTGGAGGAGGCCTTAAAGGCCTCCACCGAGCCCTGGTTTGTGGAGCGGATCTATAAAAAGCTCAACGGCAAGCTCGGTGCGCTTTAAAAAAGTCATCCTGAAGAGCGAAGCGAAGAAGGATCCCGTAAACAGAAGTTTATGCTTCTGAATACGGGATCCTTCGCTGCGCTCAGGATGACAGTTGCTTTATAGAGATCAGCCGCCGAAGACGCTGAGCAGGAAGCCTGCGGCGATGGCGGAGCCGATGACGCCGGCCACGTTGGGGCCCATGGCGTGCATCAGCAGGAAGTTGGTCTTGTTGTATTTCCGGCCCACATCCTGCGCCACACGGGCAGCCATAGGCACGGCAGAGACGCCGGCGGAGCCGATCAGGGGATTGATCCTGCCGCCGGAGGTTTTGTACATCACCAGGCCGCCCACCAGACCGCCGATGGTGGAGATAGAGAAAGCACCGAGACCCAGAAGGATGATCATGAAGGTGTTCAGATTCAGGAAATTCTGGGCCACCATGGTGGCGCCCACGGAGGTGGCCAGGAAGATGGTGACGATGTTCATCAGGGCGTTCTGGGACGTGTCGGAGAGACGGTCAGTGACGCCGCACTCGCGGAACAGGTTGCCCAGCATCAGGCAGCCCACCAGAGGCGCGGTGGAGGGCAGAAGCAGGATGACGAAGGTGGCGACCACGATGGGGAAGACGATTTTTTCCGTCTTGCTGACCTCGCGGGCCTGCTCCATCTTCACCTTGCGCATTTTGTCGGTGGTGAAGAGCTTCATGATGGGCGGCTGGATAAACGGAATCAGCGCCATGTAGGAATAGGCCGCGATGGCGATGGGGCCTAAAAGCTGGGGGGCCAGCTTTGTGGTCAGGTAGATGGCCGTGGGGCCGTCCGCGCCGCCGATGATGCCGATGGAGGCGGCCTCCGGGCCGGTAAAGCCCAGCAGCACCGCGCCGAAGAAGGCCACGAACACGCCCAGCTGTGCCGCCGCGCCCAACAGCAGGCTCTTGGGGTTGGAGAGCAGGGGGCCAAAGTCGGTCATGGCGCCCACGCCCAGGAAGATCAGCGAGGGGTAAATGCCCGCTTTCACGCCGATGTAAAAGAAGTCCAGCAGACCGGCGTTGCTCATAATGTGGCCGTAGCTGTGAAAATAGGGGCTGGTCTCATCCAGAAAAGCCTCCCACAGCTCCGGGTGGTACAGGGCGTTGGCGCCCATGCCCACAAAGTAGCTCAGGTTGGAGAGCAGGCAGCCGAAAGCAATGCCGCACAGCAGCAGTGGCTCAAACTTCTTGACAATGCCCAGATAGAGCAGACCGAAAGAGATGAGGATCATGATCAGATTCTTCCAGCCGCCGTCTGTGAGGAAGAAGGCCGCAAAGCCGGATTCCATCCCCAGCTTTTGCAGCGTACCCAGTATATCCATAGCTACCCTCCTCAGGCGATGACCGCCAGGACAGCGCCGGTCTCCACCACCGCGCCCTTGGACACGGCGATCTGGGCGATGGTGCCGCTCTTGGTGGCGACGATCTCATTCTCCATCTTCATGGCCTCCAGGACCATGAGCACGTCGCCCTCCTTTACCTGCTGGCCCTGGCTGACCTCAATTCTGAGGATGTTGCCGGGCATGGGGCTTTTCACCGGCTCGCCGGCGGCCACGGAGACAGGGGCTGCCGCAGCGGCGGGAGCGGCGGCGGGGGCGGCTGCCGCGGGAGCAGCCGGAGCGGCCGGGGCGGCGGGAGCGGAGAGCTCGTACTCGTCAATGAGCATGGCCTGGCCCTGCTCCACTTCTACCTCATATACGCGGTTATTCAGCGTTACTTTATATTTCATCGTCCTTGACCTCCCGGATAGATTTGAAGCGCAGTTCGTTGAGGGGCTTGCCCAGGGTGTCGGCCACGATCGCCATGATCATGGCGGCGTCTCTGGGGTCGGTGTCATAGAGCTTCAGCTCTCCGGCGGAGCCGGGGGCGGGCTCTTTGGGTACAGGAGCGGGGGTCTCA
>SAMEA3663248__coassemble_910_pt1 | contig 9833 bp, 9 predicted proteins | sample SAMEA3663248__metabat2_low_PE_036 | metagenome-assembled genome bin SAMEA3663248 (sample SAMEA3663248) | pig gut metagenome | biome: pig gut; feature: pig-associated habitat; material: faeces | place: China | collected 2013 | reverse complement strand
GCGCCGACTCTTCTCGGCATCCACCTCATCCGGCCCTTCGGGCCACCTTCCCCTCAAGTAAACGATGATTAAATCGGCAAGAGCGGATCGCGAGAAAATTTGCGTTCTGATGATGGCACTTTTTTGCAGGAATACTTTGTGTATTGCAAGAAAAAGTGACGAAATCAGGGCGCAAATTTTCCGGGAGTCGCCGAAGGCGATTTATTCAGCGTTTACTCAAGGGGAAGGCATTGGCTACGACAGCGCTCTTACGGCTTCGTAGGCTTCCTCCACGGCAAAGAGGATCTTTCTGGGGTTTTGGCTGTCTCCGATTATGCTCACAGGGGCAATGGCTTTGAAAGGCTCCGCCTGGTCTGCGGTGGGCAGAAAGCCCAGGGCCAGCAACACCGTGTCGCAGTCCAGGGTATGCTCCTGCCCCTTGCTCTCCACGGTGACACGGCAGCCCAGCGCGTCCCCCTCCACCTTTTTCAGCCTGGTGCCGGGCATGAAGCAAACCCCGGACTTGTCCATATACTGCTTCATCAGCATGTCGTTCATCTTAAAGCCCGGCTCCGAGGGGATGGTTTTGGCCATGTCGATACAGCTGACCTGCTTGCCCCACATGTCCATCTGCAGGGCGCATTCCACACCCACCAGGCCGCCGCCTACCACCACGACCCGGTCTCCTACGTCGCACAGGTCATCCAGGGCCTGGGTGGCAGGATATACATTGGGCAGCGCCAGTCCGGGGATGGAGGCGGGCAGAACCGGCCGTCCGCCGGCAGCCCAGATGATATGATCCGGGGCAAAAGCCGCAGCCTGCTCCGGTTCGGCCTCCCGGTAGTAACGCACAGGGATGCCCCGCAGGCTCAGCTCACGCTCAAAGAAGCGCAGCATGCTGTGCATATCCCGCTTGAAAAAGGGCTTGCAGGCATAGCGGGCGTTGCCCCCCAGGCGGCCTGTTTTTTCCCAGAGCTCCACCTGGTGCCCCGCGTCATGGGCATAGATCGCCGCCATGCAGCCACCGGGCCCGCCGCCCACCACCAGAATCCGCTTTGGCCGGGACGCCTTGGGAATGTCCCGACTGCCGTCCTCATGGCCGCAGCGGGGATTCATGGCACAGCTGGCCTGCTGCCCGGCATACACCCGGCCTATGCAGCCCTCATTGCAGGAGATGCAGGGACGGATGGTCTCCGGCCTGCCGGAGAGCACCTTGTTGGGCAGCTGGGGGTCAGCCAGCAGGCCCCGGCCGATCACCGCCAGGTCACACACGCCGTTGGTGATCGCCGCCTCCGCTTTGGCCACGTTGCCAAAGCGGCCATGGGTCAGCACCGGCACATCCACCGCCGCCTTGATGATCTTGGCGGAACGGGATTGCAGCGTGGTCATCTGCATGCCCGCCGGGGGCATGGCGTGAAACCAGTTCTCATGGCAGCCCGCATCCACATGCAGGGCGTCTGCCCCATAGCTGACGATCAGCCGGGCCAGGGCCAGGCCCTCCTCCATATGCCGGTAGCCCTCCCCCTCCATATAGTGATCCGGGGTGAACTTCACGATCACGGGGAAGTCGGTTCCGCCCTCCTCCTTGCAGATCTGGATCAGTTCCTTCAGGAATCGGGCCCTGTTTTCCAGACTGCCGCCGTAGCCGTCCGTCCGCGTGTTCCAACGCCGGGTCAAAAACTGATCTGTGAGATAACCGCCGTAGGCGTGGATCTCCACGCAGTCCGCCCCGCAGCGCAGGGCCGCCTGAACAGACCGGCGGTAGTCCGCCTCCATAAGGGCGATCTCCTCCAAACTCAGCTGGTGGCACTTCAGCTTGGGCGCATGCATCCAGCTGCAGGGACTGGCGCTGACCGGAACTTTATAACGGGTGCTGGGCCCGCCTATGCGCCCGTCCCCAGGCATGATCTGGGCGCCCACCATGCAGCCGCAGCTGTGGCTTCGCTCCACGATCCGGCGAAACAGCTCCTCCGTCTCCTCCGTGAAGAAGATGGAATGATCCACGGACTCGAAGCTGTCCGAACCCTTCACGTTGCAGAAGATCAGGGCGGCCCCGCCCCTGGCCCGTTCCACAAAGTAGTCCACAGTGGAGGCGTCCATATTTCCTACGGTCACACCCATGGGGGCCATGACCATTCTGTTTTTCAGCTCCATCCTTCCGATTCGGATGGGCTCTGCCAATACGGATGACATATCAAAACTCCTCCGGAATTGTATTTTTTTCGTGAGGACAGGCGCTGTCCCTCAGTTGTTTTTCCGCAGTTCCCCGTCCAGCAGCCGGTAGCTCAGCCGCAGGGTTTGGATCCGCCAGCGGCCGTCCGGGCATTTCACCAGATCGTCCACATACAGGCCGAAGCCGGAGTAGGTCTGGCCATTGTCCTTGTAGGTATGGTAGTCGTGCATCTTGGTCAGCAGCTGGCAGCTGTCCTCCCCGGTGAAGCGGACGATCTGGTTGTAGCCAAAGTGCATGGGCACCATGTCCTCTCCGCAGGTGTGCCTGTTCTGCTCCACCTGGGCCAGCCTGTCCTTCAGGCCGGGCCGCCCGCCCCAGAAGGTCCGGAAGCCCTCCTCCGTGAAAACATCCGGCATCAGGTCAAACTCCTGGTTATCAATACACCAGAAATAGCGGCTCTTGGCCGCCAGGATCGCCGGAATCTCCTTCAACTGGGCCTCCGTATAGGGCAGTCCGGCGTCCTCTATGATGCGCCGGGCCAGCTTCTTTATGTTTTTATCCGCGTCAAGGATCATGGTGCATGCCTCCCTGTATGTCATATTATTCATTATGATACCATACCGCTGTCCATATCTCAAGCTCTGTCCGTTTTGGCGAGAGCCCCGGACGGTTTTCGCTTTCCGGGCACGATCGGACAAAAATTTGCAAAACCCTTGAGTAAACGCTGAATAAATCGCCTGCGGCGTCTCGTGGAAAATTTGCGCCCTGATTTCGTCACTTTTTCTTGCAATACACAAAGTATTTCTGCAAAAAAGTGTCATCATCAGAACGCAAATTTTCTCGTGATCCGCTCTTGCCGATTTAATCATCGTTTACTTGAATTGTGGACTAAAAGACAGGCGGACGGGGGAATGAATAGTGAATAGTGAAGAGTGAAGAGTGAAGAAGTAATAGGTAAGGGGAGAAAGGGTGATTTCACGAATAGCGGGGGCCGGACGGGCATATAGTATCAGGGGGTGATGGTTTTGAAAAAACCTTTGAAATGGCAGAAAATGCTCCTCTGCATATTGATCCCGCTGGCAGTGGGCGTGCTGGCGGGGTGGCTGATCCGGGACGGGATGATCTATTATCAGGCCATATATAAGCCGCTGCTGTCGCCGCCGGGCTGGGTATTTCCGGTGGTGTGGACGCTGCTGTATATCCTGATGGGCATTGCCAGCTGCCTGGTGTATTGCTCAGACGCGTCTCAGCCCAGAAAAAAACGGGCCCTGATCCTCTACGGCGTGCAGCTTATCGTGAACTTCATCTGGCCGCTGCTGTTTTTCCGTTTCGGTCTGCTGTGGCTGTCCTTCTTCTGGCTGCTGCTTCTGATCGCGCTGGTGTGGGCCTGCATGATGCTGTTTCGCTATATTCTGCCCAGGGCCGGCAAGCTCATGCTGCCCTATTTGCTGTGGCTGTTCTTTGCCGCCTATCTGAACCTGGGCGCGGCCCTTCTCAACTGAGGCCGCGCCTCCCCATTTATAAGAGTAAAAATGATTAGACACATTTATGACAATGTCTAAACGCCGGAATGAGAAAAATAAAAAAATATACGAATTTTTGTACCTATTGAACTAAAAAAATGTTTTTTTACGGGTTGTTCTTGCATATTCAGTATGAACATGTTAAAATAACAGCGAATAAAAAGCCTGAAAAAACGGTTTTAACAAGGGGGGATACATATGGAAACGAAAGCCAAGATCATCACTGTGGCTGGCAAAGGCGGCGTGGGCAAAACCTCGATCTGTGCGTGCATCGTCAGGCTCCTGGTGGAAAAATACCCGGACAAGAAGATCCTCGCCATCGACGCGGACCCGGCTGTGGGCCTGTCCGTTGCTCTTGGCGTGGACGTCAAGCTGACGCTGGACGATATTCGCATGAGTATCGTGGACAGCGTGGAAAACGGCGAGACGAAAGAGGCGCTGGAGCTGCTCAGTGAGGCCAGATTCCGCATTTTCGACGCGCTGGTGGAAATGCCGGGCTTTGCCTTTCTGGCCATCGGCCGTCCGGAGAGCTCCGGCTGCTACTGCAAGGTGAACTCCTACCTGAAGGAGGTCATCTCTCTGCTGGCCAACAGTTTTGACTACGTGGTTATTGACGGAGAGGCGGGTATCGAACAGATACAGCGCCGGGTGATGGAGAAGGTCACCCATTTGCTGCTGATAAGCGATCAGAGCAAGAAGGGCGGCCAGGTCATCACCACCATAAAAGGTGTGGCGGACGAGCTCATCGGCTACGATAAGATCGGCGCCATCATCAACCGGGTCACAAACCCGGAACTGACGGACATGATGAAGGTCCCCGGTGTGGACATCCTGTCCTTTATCCCCGCGGACAGTACCTTTGCCGCCAACGATATCAGGGGCAAAAGCGTTCTGGAGCTGTCTGCGGATTCCGTTATGCTCAGCGGAGTGGAGGAAGCACTCCGAAAAATAGAAATACTATAATAAGAAGAGGTGTAACATTTGAAAGATCTTAAGCATTTGATCTACTTTGAAAGCCTGCTTGAGAATGCTGACAATGAGCTGGTCAGAAAAGCCCAGGAGGACGGCGGTCTGGCCATGGGCTATACCTGCTTCCACATCCCGGAGGTACTGCTCAACGTCGACAACTGCTTCTCAGTAAGGCTGCGCGCACCCAACACCGGGTCCATCGACATCGCCACCTACTACATGTCCAACTACACCTGCGAGTTTGCCAGGGCACTGCTGGAGAGGGCAATCGAGGGCGGCTACCAGTTCCTGGATGCGCTGATCGGCGTTGACGCCTGCTCCATGATGAACCGCTCCATGGAGCACTTCGAGATCCTGCAGGTCAACGACAAGCCCAATTTCTTCGTGACCCACACGGACATGCCCTACAAGATCACGGACTACACGCTGGACTCCTACATCAAGCAGATGCGCCTGCGCGTGCTGGACAGAATGACTGAGGTATTCGGCGTTGACACCTCCGACGCCGCCATCCGCAAGGCTGTGGAGGAGCACAACGAGGTCTGCCGCATTATCTCCGAAATCAGCGAGATGCGCAAGGCCGACAAACCGGTAATCACCGGCTATGAGTTCCATGTGCTGAACCTGGTTACCTACTGCTGCCCCAAGGCGTTGATCCTGCCCTACCTGAGAGAGACACTGGAAGAGCTGAAGACCCGCAAGCCCGACAAGAAGAGCCCCTTCCGCGCAAGAGTGGCCATCGTCGGCTCCGAGATCGACGATCCCAGCCTGACCAAGCTCATCGAGGGCTGCGGCGCGCTGGTGGTCTCTGACCGTTACTGCTTCGGCTCCACCCCCGGCCGTGAGGTCATCGAGCTGACCGAGGACGAGGACGCCCTGACCCAGATCTGCCGCCACTACATGGAGGTCTCCGAGTGCGCCCGCTACATATCCGACGAAAAGGTGCTGCAGCGCCGTGTCACTGCCGACAGACTGGCCAAGGAATTTAAGGCCGAGGGTATCATCTACGAACAGATGAAGTACTGCGACTACTGGGGCTTCGAGCGCGCTCTGGTCAGCCATGTCATGCACGATGAGTACGGCTGGCCCGTGCTGAGTATCGACAGGCTGTATAACAACGGCAACTCCGGCCAGCTGCGCACCCGCGTACAGGCCTTTGTGGAATCCCTTGAGATCAAACGTATTCACAAAGAGGAGGGTAATAAGTAATGGCAAGAGGTGCGAAATATCCCAACCCTGCCTTCTGGAAGGCAAAGGATAATATGAAGCTGGGCGACCAGGTCAAGAACCTGAAGGAAGTTGGCTCCATCGTCGTCGAAATGCTCAAAGAGACCGACTTCAAGGCCTTCGGCAAGGCTCAGCTTGGAAAAATAAAGGCTGACGGCCAGCGCATCAAGGAAGAGTATAAGGCTTTCATGGCGCTGGACACCCCCAACAAGGTGGACCGCATTATCAACGGTGAAAAGAGCCTGGGCCGTCTGTACCGCTCTGGCGATATGGCCACCGTCCGCCGTGAGTGGCGCGGCATCAAGGACACCGCCTACGATTTCTATGAGTGGGCCCACATGTGGGGAATGCTCCTGATGACCTTCTCCAAGGACCTGATCCCCGCCCTCAACGGTATGCTTTACTACCGCTGGTATGTGTCCTATTTCTGCTGCCACGGCTTTATGGACAAGTGCCTTATGGGTATGCGCGGCAGCAACCTGCGCATGAGCCATATGGTTATCTATGATGTGTTCCGCTATGTGGCGGAGAACCTGGTGTTCCTCTCCAAGTGCGACGCCAAAAACGGCAACAGCGAGGAGCTGAACCGCAAGGTGGTCCTCTTCGACGAGATGACCATGGGCCAGATCATGGCCGGTTTCCCCGACCTGCTGGGTATTCCTTACCAGCTGCTGCCCGTGTTCCTGGTGTCTGAGATCGACCAGCTCACCTGCGTACCTTATATCGACGCGGTGGAGTCCTACGGCCTGCCCTCCGATACCTGCCCCGTGCCCTCCTCCGAGTGCGGCGCAATCGTCGTGGACGCCCTGCCTCACATGGGAAGCTGCTTTATCTCCAGCTCCATGCCCTGCGACGGCTCCACCATGGCTTCCTCCTACATGGCCCGCCGCTTCCCCGACCTGCCTGTGTTCCACCTCTGCTTCCCCGTCCGCTACTACGACGAGGAGACCGTCCAGATGGGCGCGGAGGACATCAAGGCCTGCATCAAGTTCGTCGAGGACATCACCGGCGCCAAGTGGAACTGGGATGCTTACTTCGAGCAGATCAAGCGCTTCAACAATGAGACCTGCTACGAGCTGCAGAAGTGGGAGATCAACAAGAGCTCCACGCCGCAGTTTATCGGACCTCCGTATGAGCTGTTCCGCAAGTGGAACTACGAGATGGACGGCGGCGCCGATCCCCGTGCTTTCAAGACCATGCAGAAGGTCAACAAGCTCCTGCTGAAGGCCTATGAGAAGAAGGAAGAACCCTGGCCCGGCAAGATGAAGTACCGCGCTATCGTCTGGTCCTGCCCCGCTCACTACTATGCCAACTTCTCCAACTGGGCAGCCAACTGCTGGGGCATCAACGTGCTGGTTGAGATGGAATCCCTCAACTTCACCAAGATGCTGGAGACCGAGGACAAGGAAGAAGCTCTGCGCGACCTGGCCAGACTCTACGAGCGTATGGTTATGCGCCGTCACACCAACGGCGGCTACCAGAACGTGGTGGACGAGCTGTGGCGTCAGTGCGAGGAGTGGAACGCGCCTCTGATCATCATGTACCAGAACGTGGCCTGCAAGAACATGGCTACCGTTCAGGGCCTGCTGGACGAGCAGGGCCGTCAGCGCGGCTACGACCTGATCTGGGTCGAGCACGACCTGATGGACCCCCGTACCGTCTCCCGCCGCACCATGCGCGACAAGGTGAACAACTACATGCGTACGGTCAAGAGAGCCGAGCCTGTTGATCCTTCCCTCTGCGACTTCGAGGATGATATCTGCATGTAATTGCGATGAGCAAACATGCCGGTGGCATGTTTGCCGCAATTACCGCAGGAGCTATGCTCCGAGGATGGCACCGATTGGCCGGACCGCAGGAGCTATGCTCCGAGGATGGCACCGATTGGCCGGACCGCAGGAGCTATGCTCCGAGGATGGCACCGATTGGCCTGACCACAGCGGCTATGCCGCGAGGATGGCACCATAATTAATAAATACATAATGGAGGAATAATATAATGAAATACTTCGGCGGTTGCGACGTAGGCTCCACCTACACCAAAGCAGTTATTCTGGATGAAACCGGCAAAATGGTAGCGGATACCACCATCCGCAGCAAAATCAATTCCGAGGCCTCCGCAGTGGCGGCCATGGAGGAAGTTATCGCCAAGGTTCCCGAGCTGAAGAGCTCCAAGGATCTGGCCTACCTGATCGGCACCGGCTACGGCCGCAACAAGGTCCCCTTTGCCGATGAGAACATCTCCGAGATCTCCTGCCACGCCATGGGCGTCCATGTGACCAACCCCGACGTGAAGGCCATCATCGACATCGGCGGCCAGGACGTGAAGGGCATCAGCATCGACACCGACGGCACCGTAAAGAACTTCGCCATGAACGACAAGTGCGCCGCAGGTACCGGCCGCTTCTTCGAGGCCATGGCCCGCTCCTTCGAGCTGAGCCTGCCCGAATTCTCCAAGCTGTCCCTCAGCGCCAAGAACGTGATCCCCATCACCGCCCAGTGCACCGTTTTCGCCGAGTCTGAGGTCATCACCCTGGTGGGCGAGGGCAAGCCCATGGACGAGATCGCGGCAGGCATCGAGATGGCCGTGGCAAAGCGCTGCTTCGTTATGGCCAAGAAGGCCGGCGCCACCGACAGCATCACCCTGACCGGCGGCTGCGCCAAGAACGACGGCCTGAAAGAGGCCATCGAGCATGTGCTGAAGCTGAAGGTGGTCGAGCTGAAGACCGACCCGCAGCTGATGGGCGCTCTGGGCGCTGCCGAGTATGCTCGCCAGAAGGGTCTTGCAAAGAAGTAAGCAGAGTGTATAATACTCTCTGAACCCAAATTACGAAAGGAGCATATTCCGGATATGTGCAAATTTTTCAAGAAACTGTTAAAGGTGCTTCTTGTCACAGTCGGCGTGCTGTTTGTGGTCTATTTCTGGAATCTGGATCAGAAGCTGATGAGCTGGCTGTACATGCGTGTCAATGAGATCTTCGACCGCAAGAAGGTCGACCTGGTATTCTAAGTTATGGAGCTATACAATTCTCTCATCAAAGAGAGCAATTCCCTGTTGGAAAAGGGCAGCCCCAGAGTCTGGGAATACAGGCCGGGCGACGCCTGGAAGGACATCGGCTCCAGCGAGCTGGTGCTCCAGAAGGACGCGGCCTATGAGCTGGGCGCCATGGGCAAGGGCTCGGCAAACTATGTGCTCTTCACTTCCAGCCCCGAGCTGGTGGATAAGGACCAGATCCTGCTCTACGGTTCTGACCTGGGCGAGATCAAGGGAGAGGTGGACTTTGCCCGCATCGTGCTGCTGCGCGTCGGCCTGATCGACGGCGACGATGAGGCGGTCTACCGCACGCTGAAAGACATTGAGTTTGCCAAGTACCATGTGTACCCCGAGGGCTATATGGTGCGCATGTCCCCGGAATCCTACCGGGAGCAGGTGCGCGTCAGCAAGCAGGCTCTGAAAAAGGGTATCAGCTTCGAGAACATCGGCGCAAACTACATCACGGCCTATAAGAAGGACCCCAATGTCCTCAACGCCACGGTGATTTTTGTCACCGCCCCGGGCTATGACTACGGCGCCATGAAGAAGCTGGCCAAGAAGGCAAACGACGTGACCGGCACCCTGACCCATATCCTGGAGGGCCTGCCCACGGACTGCTCCGTGTGCGCCCTGAAGGATATCTGCGACGAGGTGGAGGGCATGAAGGAACTGCACTTCGGCGTCGGCGACAAGGGCAAGCACTGAACAATTCAATAAAAAACAGGACGGAATTTTCCGTCCTGTTTTTTGCCTTCCCTTATTGGGGAGCTTTTGCGGGCCGCCACATAGGGCGGCCCCTACATTGTTACCGTCAGTTTTCCGGGAAGCCGTAGGGGCGGCCCTGCGTGGCCGCCCAGAAGTAGCCTTCCCCTTGAGTAAACGATGATTAAATCGGCAAGAGCGGATCGCGAGAAAATTTACGTTCTGAT
>SAMEA3663248__coassemble_899_pt1 | contig 9924 bp, 7 predicted proteins | sample SAMEA3663248__metabat2_low_PE_036 | metagenome-assembled genome bin SAMEA3663248 (sample SAMEA3663248) | pig gut metagenome | biome: pig gut; feature: pig-associated habitat; material: faeces | place: China | collected 2013 | reverse complement strand
ACGTGAACGCCTTTGAACCCATCGTAAAGGAATATGAGAAAAACGTATACAATCTGGCCCTGAAAATGACCGGAAACCCGGAGGACGCCGCCGACCTCTCTCAGGAGGCCTTTATCAAGGCCTATCATTCCCTGAGCAGCTTCCGGGGCGACAGCAAATTCTCCGTCTGGCTGTACCGGATCGTGTCCAACCTCTGTCTGGATTTTCTCCGGAGCAGAAAGCGCCGCCCCACTGTCTCCCTCTCGGCAGAGAACGAGGACGGCGAGGAAGTGGAGCTGGACATCGCCGATGAGAGCCAGTCCCCGGAGGCCCTTTTGGAGCGCAAGCTCACCCGGGAGGCCCTGCGCCGGGGGCTGGACAGTCTGCCCGAGGAGCAGCGGCAGATTTTGCTGCTGCGGGAGATTCAGGGCTTCAGCTATGAGGAGATCGCCGGAACACTGAATCTGGAAGCCGGGACGGTGAAGTCCCGCATTTTCCGCGCCCGGAAACGGCTCTGCGCTTTTTTGCTTCGGGACGGGAACATTCCCGAATTTGTCTCGTCAAGCAATACGGGAGGAGGTGACGAGCCGTGAGCAGCTGTGAATATTATCAGGAACTGATCAGCCGACTGGTGGACGATGAGCTTTCCGCCGAAGAGCAGGCTGTTCTGGTTTCGCACCTTGAACACTGCCCGGACTGCGCCGCACTGGTTCAGGCTTTTCAAAGCATTTCCGGCGTCATCGCGGAGGATCTGGCGGAGCCGCCGGAGGCCCTGTCGGAGAACGTGATGGCAGAGCTTCGCCGCGAAGCGATCAAAACCGAAAACAGAAAAAAGCGCCGCTGGAAAGGCCCCCTGGCCACGGCGGCCTGTCTTGCCGTGGTCATCGCCGCAGCCTGGCTGATTCCCAACATGTTCCGGGCTAATTCTGCCGCGCCGTCGGAAGCGCCGGCGCTGGCCAGTGACCAGGCAGTGCCTCAGACCCGGGGATATGGGCTGGAGAATGGGGATGATTCTGCTTCCGCCGAAGTCGCCGTAACCGGGGCCGCCCCTGAAACAGCCGAAGCAGAGGAAGCCCCTGCGGAGGCCGCCGAGGCTTACAGTATAGAGGAAGGCGCTGCTGAAGAACCGGAAGAGGCCTCTTCAGCGCAAGCCTTTACAGCCGGTGCCGCCGGAGCATACAGCGGGGAATATATCACGCTGGACGGCGAGAGCGCAGCCGCATTTGCCGCTCTGCTCAGCGGCAGCGAGGCTCCGCTGCCCAAGCGGGAAGCGGACGCCGTATATATTGTCAGTTATGAAGTGCAGGATGTGGAATACTGCGTCTCTCTCTGTGTTTTCGGCGAACAGGTGTATTACAGCTTTGACAACGCCCTGTTTACGCTCAGCTCTTCCTCAAAATCGGAATTTTTTGCTCTGATTTTCCCGGAAGTACCCTGATTTTTTCCGGAAATGACAGCTAAATCACAATTTTTGCCTTGAAACCGGTACATGCTTGTGATATAATTGTTAATTGAGATAAAAAGGGGAATACCACCATTTGGTACTCTCAGGATATAAGGAGAGATTTTTAAGTGAAGCGTGTCAAGGTTTCCAACAATGTTATCCGGCGTCTGCCCAGATATCTTCGCAAGCTGGACGAGCTGTCCGAGAACGGTGTCAGCCGTATTTCCTCATTCGATCTGGGTCAGCAGCTCGGTCTGACGCCTTCCCAGATCCGGCAGGATTTCAGCTGCTTCGGTGAATTTGGCCAGCAGGGTTACGGCTATAATGTGCCTGCTCTGCGTGCGCAGATCGCCTCCATCATGGGTATGGACCGGGGATTCAGCGCCATTCTGATCGGCGTGGGCAACATTGGCCGCGCCCTTATGGATAATTTCTGCTTCAGTGAATGGGGCTTTAACCTTTCCAGCGCTTTCGATGTAAAGCCCGAGCTCATCGGAACGGAGTTCAACGGCGTTCCCATCCACAGCATCGACGATCTTGAGGACTACATTGCCAGCAACCCGGTGGACGTGGCGGTGCTTTCCGTGCCCAAGAGCGTGGCGATCCCTGTGACCGAGCGGCTCACCGCCTGCGGCGTTGAGGCCATCTGGAACTTTACCAATGTGGAGCTTACCGAGCCCAACAGCCGCACCATCGTGGAAAACGTCCACTTCTCCGACAGTCTGCTGGCTCTCAGCTACTATGTGTCTGAGCGCAACGACGAAAAAGCGGCCCGCGCCGCCAGAGCGGAGAAAAACTGAGCGAAACAAACTTCAAAAAGCTCCCTATCGGGAGCTTTTTTCCTTATAGGAGGGGAAACATGTCAGATACCATAGCCGCCATCGCCACCGGAGCCCAGGTCTCCGCCATCGGCATCATCCGCCTTTCCGGCGACCGGGCCATAGACATTGTGGACAGCCTGTTTTTCCCGGCTTCCGGGAAAGCCATGGGGGACAGTGAGAGCCGCAAGCTGGTCTACGGCAGCCTGCGGGACAGGGAAGGAGCGCTTCTGGACCTGTGCCTTTGCACCATCAGCCGCGCCCCAAACAGCTACACCGGCGAGGACACCGCCGAGCTGCAGTGCCACGGCTCCCCCGTGGTGCTCCGCGCCGCCCTGGAGGAGATCTTCGCCCTGGGCGCACGGCAGGCCGGCCCCGGCGAGTTTACCAAGCGGGCTTTCCTTAATGGCCGCATGGAGCTTACCGCCGCCGAGGCCGTGGCGGATATGATCGACGCGGAGAGTGTGGAGTGCGCCAAAAACGCCGCCGGGCAGCTCTCCGGCGCCATTGATCAAAAAGCGGAGGAGATCTACTCCGCTTTGACCGATATCAGCTCCCACTATCACGCGGTGCTGGATTACCCGGACGAGGATATCGAGGATTTCCGGCTGGAGGCCTACCGCGGCACCCTGGAACAGGCCATCCGCACCCTCCGCGCCCTGCTTGCCACCTTTGACCGGGGCAAGCTGATGCAGTCCGGCATCCCCGCCGCCATTGTGGGGCGGCCCAACGCGGGGAAAAGCTCCCTGTTAAACGCCCTTTTGGGCTATGACCGGGCCATCGTCACCGCCGTTCCCGGCACCACCCGGGACACCATTGAGGAAAAGCTCCGTATCGGCAGCATCTGTCTGCGTCTTACGGACACCGCCGGCATCCGTGCCACGGAGGACGAGGTGGAGCGCATCGGCGTACAGCGGAGCCGCAGCGCCATGGAGAAGGCTATGCTGGTTCTGGCCGTCATTGACGGCAGCCGGGAACTGAGCGAGGAGGATCGGGAGATCATCGCCGCCGCCGAGGCCGCGCCTCACGGTCTGGTGGTGCTCTCCAAGCAGGACCTGGCCCAGCGCTCAGGCCCGGTGGACACCTGTCTGCCTGTGGTGGAGCTGAGCGCCGTCACCGGCGAGGGCATCGACCGGCTGGAAAAGGCCATCAGCGAGCTGTTCCCCGTGCCCCAGGTGCCCGCCGGGGAGATTTTGACCAACGCCCGCCAGGCCGAGGCGGTAAAGCGCGCCCTTGACTATCTGGACGCGGCGCTGGAGGCCATGGGCAGCGGCGCCTCGCCGGATATCGTGCTGACGGAGACGGAAGGGGCCATGTCCGCCCTGGGCGAACTCAGCGGCCGCACTGTACGGGAGGATGTGACAAACCGCATTTTCCAGCGCTTCTGTGTGGGAAAGTAGGCTTTCCCCAAAGTTTGTCTTGACAAGGCCGGTCCTCTGTGCTATCATACTTTAGCAGCATTTAAGTATGCTGATTTCGGCTTGCAGAAGTACCCAAGAGGCCGAAGGGGCTCCCCTGCTAAGGGAGTAGGCGTGTATAAAGCGCGCGAGGGTTCAAATCCCTCCTTCTGCGCCATGATTTATCCCCTGCGTAAGCAGGGGATAAATCATATTTCTACTATTCTTCAAACAACCATTTGTTTTTCAGCAGTCAAAATTGCGCCATCCTTCGTTGCTTTCCTTGCAAATATATATCCATTATTCGCTGCGGAAAGCATCTCGTCTGACACAATTCTGCCTCGCTGAAATTTCAAAGCGTTTTATTGAAGAATAGTATAAGCGAATACGGAGAGTTACCGAAGTGGTCATAACGGGGCGGTCTTGAAAACCGTTAGGCGGCAACGCCACAGGGGTTCGAATCCCTTACTCTCCGCCACGAAACAAGAGCCATTTGTCTGGTAGACAAATGGCTCTTGTTTCGAACTAAGTGTGCCTTGCGGCACGTGAAGTGATGCTCTGCATCGGGAAGTTGCTACGCAGTGAAGGAAAGCTTCGCAAGTGTTTTGGCACACTTAACTTCACATCGTGCAAAGCACAATGCTTCACAGCGGCATTGCCGCTGCTTCACTTGGCGTAGCCAAACTTCACTAAATGTTGCTTATTAACCGAGTTTATGATATCATACAATTACTAGGGGGTGTCATTGTGTCTAAAACAGACAAGTTTCTTGTTGTTAAAAAGTTCATTGACCAAATGGACTACTATGCTTTATTGGCAGGCGGCGCTCCTTCTGATGAATTTGATATCGAATCCAAGAAAATCAGCGAAGTAATAAGATGTGATCATTCAGCCCAAGAAATAGCGAGCATAATTGCATCCGTTTTTAATGAACAATTCGGTGAACATGATAATGCGAATGCATTTCTATCTGTGGCGGAACAGATCAAGAGTGAAATTACAAAATGATTTGGTGTACTTTTCGCTTTTCTTACCTACATTTACGCACCGTTATACTGTTCTTACGCAAAAATCCCGAATGCGCAAGCGTTCGGGATTTTTACTTATTACCTCTTCACTATTCACTCTTCACTGAGACCGCGCATTCAGGATTTTTGGGAAGTAATAAGTAATAGTGAAGAAGTTAAGGTGTCCGCTTCGCGGACGATTCTATTTGTAAAGCACGCTTTTGCGTGCTTTTTTCAAAGCAAATCCCTACTCGCGCAAATATCCGCTTCGCTCAATTTTGGCGAGAGGGGTATGGTTCACCTGTATATTTCGTTTATCTCCCGGGCGACGTCCCGCAGGGCCTGGGCTTCCATGGGGCGCTGGAAATATTCAAAGGATGGCGCGCATTTACGCAGCACATAAGCGTAGTTTCCGTCCTTTGCCTGATTGTCTGAATTGAGATACTCCCAGGCTTCATCCAGCAGAGCCTCAACTTTCTGGTATGCCGTGTTATCTCTGTCAAAAGTCAAGTGAGCAAGCATGACTAAAGAGATGGCAATCTCTCCATCGTGAAAACCCACCTTTTTTAGTATCTCAATCGCTTCTTTCCAGTTTTCTTCTGCTTCATCATAACGCTTTAACTCATTGAGCGTGCCTGCCCTGTTGTTCAGCAATGCGGCATATTCATAGGTTTCTGTCAAATTACCGCTGATATAGCAGTCGGCTGCCCGATCATATAAGCGCAGTCCCTCTTCTTCCCGGCCGAAAAAAGACAGCGTGGTTGCCGCGTTAATATAAATTGTAGCTCCCGTAGGGCTCTGGGCCAGACCAAGTTTTTTCACCAAAGAGAGGCTTTCCTCCATGGCCCGCAACGCTTTGCTTTTCTTCTGTGAGCGCCGGTAAAAGCCAACAGCTTCATTTAAAACCGTCAACAGCCCTCTGTCATCACCCAGCCGCCTTGCCTCAGCTTCCCAATATTCAATACACTCCCGGGCCGCTTTTTCGCCTATTTTTCATGGCCTTTCTGCCGCAGATATTCCTGGAGAATTTCCTCTACATCGTCGCTGTCCGGAAAGTATCCGTCGGAAATCAGGTTCAAAATCCAGGCAAAATAGCTGGAGATCGCTTCGATAAAGGAAGCCAGGATTTCTTCCATTGTGTAGTGTTCTGTCCTCACCGGGAGCCGTATGACCGGAATGTCCTCACTCTTGTCAAAAACGGGGTAATGGCTAAAATCCGCCCAATAAAACAAGTAACCCACTTTTTTACGGCGGCGGTCAAGCAGATAATGCCTGTACTCAAAATCCACCCACAGGGTGACGGGCAGATTGAAATTGTCCTCCACCCAACTGATAAACGACCGCAGTTCATTTTTTGTCTCTTCCGGGATCCGGGGATCAAAGCCGATGTCAAAGCCTCCGTTGATATCGGGAGAGACGCTTATTTCAACCTGTCTCGCCTGTACCCAGATATTGCTGTCCTTCATGCCTTTATCCTCTAGTCTGTATGTTTTATAAGTCCAGCTTCATGTAGATGGAGCTTTCCATGGGGCTATAGTGGGCCGCAACAGTTTTATTATATAAGGCGTTTTTCACTTGTGTCAACACTTTCCTCTGCTTTTCCCGGTGAATCTGTGTTTTACACAACTTTACGGCAGGAATTTCATGCAGTTTGGCTCTTGGAAAGCGGAAACGGATATGGTATATTATAGTCACAAAAGAAAAGTCCTATCTGAAAAGAGAGTCCCTGAGATCCGTAAGGATAAGGGAGGGACAGCAGGGCGCAAAGGTCATTAAACTTGAAGGAAGCTTCCGGCATACAGTTTATCTCGCTTAAGAGAATTTATCGTTGACAAAAGAAGTGCCGTGTGAACAGGTTCCGAAGACTGTGGAGCGCTCAATTCGTAGAAAGAGAGGTAGCCAGGATGTTAGATATCAAGAATTCAGAGAAATGACCCTTGACTGTTGCAGGTGAAAGATGCATCGGTCAAGGGTCATTTCGTTTTTATACGGTTTTTTCAGTGCCCGTATAGTAAACGATAATTAAATCGGCAAGAACGGATCGCGAGAAAATTTGTGTTCTGATGAAGGCACTTTTTTGCAGGAATACTTTGTGTATTTCAAGAAAAAGTGACAAAATCAGGGCGCAAATTTGCAGCGAGACGCCGTAGGCGATTTATTCAGCGTTTACTCAAGAGGGTGCTTTTTTTGTACTATTTTTTCCCGAACACGGACAGGTCCAGATGGTGGGAGGTGTCCCCCTCGGCCCGGGTGACAAAGTTGCGGGTGCGGAACTTCCACTTCCCCTCTTCCTTGACAAAGGTGTCGAACTTCCTGTCGATCCAGATGATCTGGGGCGGAAACTTTTTCGTAATGCCCTGAAGGACCACGGTGTAGGACTTGGCGGTGGCCGTCAGGCCGTCCTCCGCCACCTCGATGATGGGGTCGATGCACATATGTACGGTCTTTGTGGTGCCGTCCTTGTAGCGGACAATGGGCTTGAGGGTCTGCATATAGCCCTCCGGGTCCCGGCTGTAGGTCAGCTTGCCGCCGTAGGAGATGTCCGCGTCCTTCAGCAGCTGGCACACGCCCTCAAAATCGCCGGAGTCAATGAGCCAGCAGTAGGAATACAGCAGATTTCTGATCTCGAATACATCCTCTATCGCCATGGTGAACTTCCTTTCATAGAAAAAATGCAGGACCCTCTGATCCTGCTCACAACAACTTTATTATATAAATTCTTTCGGACGATGTCAATATGGGCGAAAGGATTTCTGTGTATCGCACAACTTTAGCACGTTAAATTCGTGCACTATTCCCCTTTGCAAAAGTCCTTCTCCTGTGGTATATTATAGCCAGAAAGGGTGATACCCGATGTACAATTAAAAAAGCCACTGAAAGAAACTTAAAGTGGCAGCAAAATTGAAGAAAGAGAGGTAACCAGGATGTTAGATACTAAGAATTCAGAGAAATGACCCTTGGCTGTTGTAGGTGAAAGATGCATCAGTCAAGGGTCATTTCGTTTTTATTATACTTTTTCCGTGCCGCAATGAGGCACTTTTTTTATGCCGCTTTTTCCTGAACGTCCAGGTGCAGGCGCATCTGCTCCGCGACGCGCTCGACCCGTCCGGGGGCAAAGGGGCTTTCAAAGCCGCCGGCGGAGACCGCGTCCATAAAATACTCATAATCCCGGTCCAAAATCTCCATGAATTTCTCCAGGCCCAGCCCGCTCTGCTCCTCCTCCAGGGCGTAGATCTGCATGGCAATATCGTTGGAGACGGGGTAGCTTATGACATAGAAGGGCATTTCAAAAAAGTGGGTGATGTCGCACCAGCTCATGGCGTAGTACTCCTCATAGCCCTCCTCAAAATAGCCGTACTCCCTGGCCAGCTCCAGGGACAAATCGTTCAGCACCTCCGCGCTGAGGGCTTCCGCGCCCAGGGCGTAGGCCCGGCTTTCAAATTCGGCAAAGGAAGCCTGCTGCACATAGAGCTCCAGGGTGTCCAGCAGCTTCATCCGCACCACATTTTCCGCCTCCTCCGCCTCCATGGCAGAGTCCAGCCTTGACAAGGTCAGATACTCCATGGCCTGGGAGAAAATCTCCGCCACGTCAATGGTCTCATAGGCGTCGTAGTTGACATAGGCGTCCACATAGTGCCCGAACTCATGGGCGAAGGACAGAATATCCTCCGTGTCCCCGTAGGGGTTCAGGAAAAGGAAGGGGGCTTCGTAGTCGCTCAGGTAGGTCTGAAAGGACATGGCCGCCTTTTTCCCGCTGACTGATACGTCGTACAGCCCGTAATCGCACATGAAGTCAAAGGCCTCTTCCACCTGCCCGCCGATCTGCCCGGCCACGGTGTCCATGATGCCCAGAAGCTCCTTTTCCGACAGGGCGTTATACCAGATCTGGTCATAGGGCGAAGCCGCCATGACCTCCTTGTACAGCGGCACCATGTATTCCCTGATATCCGCCACATAGCCCGCGGCCTGCTCCGGCGTATAGTCCCGCTCAAAATAGTAATAATACTGCATCTGCTCGTAGCTTTCAAAGCCCAATACCTCGGCCTGGCGGTTTCTCACATCCACCAGACGGATGAAAATGTCCGCAAAGCTCTGGTTGTACTTCTCATAGTACTGCACCAGGGCCTGGTTATATTCCTCGCCCTCCAGCTCCCACAGCACGTCCAGATAGTTCTCCTCCACACCTTCCCGCTCGATGGTGGGGTTTGCGGACAGGGCCCGGTATTCAGCAATCAGGGCGCTCTCCTCCTGCATCAGTTCCACCACCATGTCGGTGTAATAGGAGCTTTCCGCGTCACTGTACTCCTCCCGAAAGCCCTCCCAGAAATATTTCTCTTCCAGCTCTTGTGCTATGGAGGAGGCGGCGCAGGCGTAATACAGCTCGTCAAAAAGCTGCTGCACCACGGCGTAATTCTCCCCACACCAGTTGTATTCGGCGGCGTAATACTCATCGGTCAGGTCCTGGCAGCAGCGGATATCGGCCAGGGTGTACATGGTGTAATAGCTGTAGTAGCGGTCGAAGCAGCTATCCAGCAGCCGTCTGATTTTCAGAAAAGGGACGCCCTCGTCCAGGGCCTCCTCGGCGGCGGCGATGTCCGCGCGCAGAGCGTCCAGATCCGGGCGGACATATTCCATATCGTCAAAGCGGACCATGCCCGGACTGTGCTGGGAGCCGCCGAGAGAAAAGCCGCCGACGGCTTCAGCGATTCTCTCCGCAGCCTGCTCTGCGGAGCCGCAGCCGGCAAGCAGCAGTACAGCCAGCAGGGCTGAGATCAGACCGATCGTTCTCTTTTTCATGCTTATCCGTCCTTTTCCGTCATTTTTATCGTTATTTTTATATTAACACATCCTGAACGGCTTTAACAGTGGAAATATACTTGAATTTAACCGCAGCATAAAATATAATTATAATAACAAAAACGTTAAAAACACATTCGGAGGTATTCCATCGTGGGCGAGATCTATGTTACTGGACACCGCAACCCGGATACAGACTCTATCGTGGCGGCCATTGCCTATGCCAACCTGAGAAACTCCCTGGGCGACTGGGAATATAAAGCGGTACGTATCGGTGCGATCAACGACGAGACCCAGAATGTGCTGGATCGCTTCGGCTTTGAAGCACCTCCGCTGATCAAGAACATGCACACCCAGGTCTGCGACCTGGACTATGACCGGCCCCCGGAGCTGAACTGCTCCGTCACCATGGACCTGGCCTGGCGCACCATGCGCGAAGGGAAGATCGCCCCCATGCCCATCGTCAACGAGGACGGCACGCT
>SAMEA3663248__coassemble_817_pt1 | contig 10557 bp, 9 predicted proteins | sample SAMEA3663248__metabat2_low_PE_036 | metagenome-assembled genome bin SAMEA3663248 (sample SAMEA3663248) | pig gut metagenome | biome: pig gut; feature: pig-associated habitat; material: faeces | place: China | collected 2013 | reverse complement strand
GGTCTCGTTCATTTTTGTGTGCAGAGAGCGGGTGTAGCCGCCGTTGGGGTCTTCAATGGTCCTGCCGCAGGCGATCATCCGGCCTGTACTCTCAATGGGGGCCACGGCGGCGCGGATCATGCCCAGCGCGTCGTCATAGCTGGCAGAGTCGAACAAAGCGATGTAGTTTTCAGGCATGATCACGGAGGACAGACCCATGAATTTGAAACCCAGCTCGCCGCAGAGCAGCTCCGCATGTTTGGCCGAGGGGCCGGTGCTCTTGCCGCAGGTCAGCATAAAATAGGCCCGCATGTCCCCGGAAAAACGGCTCTCCCGGAGAAAATCCTCCACCACATGGGGCATGCGCCAGCAGTATGTGGGACAGACGAACACAAAGGGGCTGTCCGAGTGAAAGTCGCGCCGGGCGTCCGGGTCTCCCCGCATTCTGGCGCGGAGAATGTCGTTCATGCTCATCAGCTCGTCCCCGGTCTGGGACGCGATAATGGACGCGGCGTAGCGGCTGTTGCCGGTACCGGAGAAGTAAAGGATCATGGCTCTGCCTCCCGAAATAATTTAAATAATTGTAGTAATTTATATTAACATATTTTTTTCCGGACAGCAAGCAGAGAAAGCACGGAGAGGGGAAAAACAGAGCAGCAAAGCGGGCAGACAGGCCCGATCCTGCGAGGAAAACGCCGGAAAGAGAAAACCATGAAATCATTTTTCCCCGATTCCGGGACAGAATGGAAGGCAGTTATTGCCAGAAGAGGAAACAGCAAAAAGGCAAAGAAAAATTTTTATCTTTTTTCTTGTGCTTTGGCCCGGCTGGTGGTATGCTGATACAAGCAAATGAAAGGATCAATGCGTATGAAAATTGTTGTGTTGGGCGGCGGTATCAGCACCGAACGCCATGTCGCCCTTGTGTCCGGCACCTCCGTGTGCAAGGCTCTCCGCTCTCTGGGGCACAAGGCCATATTTGTGGATATGTTTCTGGGACTGGAGGATTACGAGGGCGCGCTGGAGGACGCCTTTGACGTGCCTGACGGCTTCTGCGGCAGCGTGGCCATCGAAAAAGAGGCCCCGGATCTGGAGGCGGTGAGAGCCTCCCGGAAGGACAAAAGCCCCAGCCGCCTGGGAAAGAACGTGCTGGCGGTCTGCGCCCTGGCCGACTGCGTATTTCTTGGCCTCCACGGCGCGGACGGGGAGGACGGCAAAATTCAGGCCGCCCTGGACCTGCTGGGCGTGCCCTATACCGGCTCCAACTGCCTGAGCAGCGCCATGGCCGCCGATAAGGCCGTGTCCAAGCGCATTATGGAGTCCTGCGGCGTGCTGACCCCCAAATGGAGCGAGATCACATACACTGAGGCGGATATCCCCGCGCTGAGAGCGAGCCTGCCTGTGCCCTGCGCCGTCAAGGTGGTGGGCGGCGGCTCCTCCATCGGCGTGGCCCTGCCCGACACCCGGGAGGAGCTTGAATCTGCCCTGCGGGATATCCTGCAGTACGGAAACCGGGTGATCGTGGAGGAAAAAATTCAGGGCCGGGAGCTGACCCAGCCCGTGCTGGGGGACCGCTACCTCAGCACCATTGAGATCGTCCCGCCGGAGGGCATGACCTTCGACTATGTGGCAAAGTACCAGGGCGGCGCGCTGGCCGCCCAGGAGCTCTGTCCGGCCCCCATTACAGAAGCGGAGCACAAGCTCATCGGTGAGGCGGCGCTGAAGCTGCACAGGGCCCTGGGCCTGTCCGTCTACTCCCGCACGGATTTCATTCTGGACAAAGAGGGCCGGGCCTGGTGCCTGGAGGTCAACAATCTGCCCGGCATGACCCCCGCCAGCCTGATCCCCAAGGCCGCGGCCATCGAGGGACTGAGCTATGCGGAGCTGTGCGAAAAGATAGTGGAACTTTCCCTTGAACAGCGAAAAAAAGAGCGTTGTTAACAATTTTTTGATGTATTGGCCGGACGTTGTGATACAATCATAAATTGAAATTCAGTTATTTGGGTGAGAGCATGAGACAGCGTCTGGCACAATTTATGGCGGGCAGGAACGGAAACGATCAGCTTAACGTTTTCCTGCTTGTGATCGACATTATTCTGGTGCTTATCGGCACCATCGCCGGCGGAAAAGCCGGGGCAATAATTTATATTCTTGTCCTTGTCCTGCTGGTGCTTATCTATTTCCGCATGCTCTCCCGCAATCTGTACCGCAGGCGGGAAGAGAACGGAAAATTCATGCGGGTGAAATACAAGGTGTCCGTATGGCTTCGGGTAAGGCGCGAGCGCTGGGTGCAGCGCAAGGACTACAAGTTCTTTACCTGCCCTTCCTGCCACACCACCCTGCGGGTGCCCCGGGGACACGGCAAGATCAAGATCGTCTGCCGCAAGTGCGGCAGCTCCTTCACCGGAAAGTCCTGAGATGTTCGGCTATCTGGTGGCAAATACGGAGCTGCTGGACGAAGAGCAGCAGCAGCGATACAAAGCCTGTTACTGCGGGCTCTGCCGCAGCCTGAAGGAGCGGCACGGCCAGCTCAGCCGCTTAACATTGAACTTTGACATGACCTTTCTGGTGCTGCTTTTGGGCTCCCTGTACGAGCCGGAGGAGCAGCGGGAGACGGGCAAGTGCATTGCCCACCCGGTGGAGGCAAGACCCTGGTGGCGCACGGCTTTTACCGATTACGCGGCGGATATGAATGTGGCTCTGGCCTATCTGAAATGCATGGACGACTGGGAGGACGACTCCAACCCCATCGCCCGGGCGGAGGCCGCCATGCTGAAAAGCGCCTATCAAAAGATCAGCGCCCAATATCCCCGCCAGTGTGAGGCCATGGACCTGTCCATCCGGGACCTGCGCCGGCTGGAGCAGGCCGGGGACGAATCCCCGGACCGGGCGGCGGACTGCTTTGCCATGCTGATGGGGGAGATTTTTGCCCCACGGGAGGACTACTGGAGCACCACGCTGCGCCGCACCGGGCAGTGTCTGGGCCGCTTCATCTATGTGATGGACGCCTGCATGGACCTGGACAGCGACACCCTTTTTAACCGCTACAATCCCTTCCGCCGTTACTACGGGCTGGACAACGAGCAGCGCTTCCGGGAGATTTTGAAAATGCTCCTGGGCGACTGCGTCAGGGAATTTGACCGGCTGCCCCTGGTGCAGGACGTGGATATCCTGAAAAACATACTCTGTGTGGGCTTATGGACAGAGTTTAATCAGAAATACAGCAAGAAGAAAGGACCCTCAGATGGTACAGGATCCGTATAAAGTTCTGGGCGTCTCGCCGGACGCCAGCGACGAAGAGATCAAAAAAGCATACAGAGACCTGGCAAAGAAGTATCACCCGGACCGCAACCCCGACAACCCCGAGGCGGCCAGGAAGATGAACGAGATCAACGCCGCCTACGACCAGATCAAAAACGGCACAGCCCAGCAGAACGCCTACGGGCAGAGCGCCTACGGCGGCTACAACCCCTACGGCGGACAGAGCGCCTACGGCTGGGGCGGCTGGAGCCAGTGGGGCGGCCAGCAGCAACAGCAGTATGAGCGCAGCGAGTACACCGCCGCCAAGAACTATATCCGCAACGGCATGTATCGCGAGGCGCTGAACGCCCTCAACGGCGTACCTGTCCCGGAACGGGACGGCAAGTGGTACTATCTCTGCGCCGGAGCCAACATGTACATGGGCAACAAGATCGCCGCCCTGGACGCGGCCAAAAAGGCCTGCGAGATCGAGCCGGGCAACGAAGAGTACCGGCGGCTTTTGGAACAGCTGCAAAGCGGCGGAGATTTCTATGACAATTACACGGTCCATTACCAGCGGGGCATTTCCCCCGACAGGCTGATTCTGACCCTGTGCGCGGCCAATATGTGCCTGGGCCCCATGTGCGGCTGGCGCATCTGCTGCTGCTGAAAAAGGCCCCTCCGGCTTATGGCGGTGATCATAAAACAGTTAAACTGACCTGCGATTTGCTCACAGGTCAGTTTTTGTAATATGTACTGGTTTTGGAAAGGCTCCCTTGTGTAAAGGGAGCTGTCAGCGAAGCTGACTGAGGGATTGTCTGCGCAGTACGACTTCGCCGAAAGCGTGTTCAAAATGCAAATGCCTGCCGCACAATCCCTCCGAGCCGCCTATAGGCGGCCCACCTCCCTTTACACAAGGGAGGCTCTGGTGCGGTACAAAACCGAAACACCCCGGTAAAGCCCGATTTACTGTTCCGTTTGGTTTGTATTTTCACATAGTATAAATTGCAAGAACAGCCACAGCAGAGCAAACTACTGTGGCTGTAACTGTTTTTGAACGCCTCGCATTGACTGGGCCTTTTTCATATCTGCCTTAAGGCAACGATTTCCTTATTCCTTTTCAGCGGATCTGCGGCTGCTGCCGTAGCCGTAAGCACTTTTCTTCCGGCCGTAGCCATAGCCGTAACCATAGCCGTAGCCGTAACCGTAACTGCTGCCTTTTCCGTTTCCGCCGCTTTTGGCACAGTTAAGAACGAAACCGCAGATATTTGCGCCGCTGTCGCGCAGGGACTGTATACAATCCAGCACCTGAGAACGGGAGGCAAAATCCCGGCGGATGACATAGACCACCTTGTCAGACAGCGCGGCGAACACCGAGGCGTCAGCCATAACGCAGGGGGGCGTGTCGATGATGATATAGTCAAAGATGTTGCGGGCCCGCTGAATAGCGGCGTCCAGTTTTTTGCTGCGCAGAAGGGCGGCGGGGTTGCTGAAAGACTTGGTTCCGGCCAGAACCACCAGATTGGTATCCTTGAAGCGCAGACAGTCGATGCCCTCCTTGCTGGACTTGTCCGCCAGGTATTCGCCCAGACCTTCGGAGGGAGCGCTCAGGCCCAGCAGACCCTTGATGCTGGGGCTGCGCAGGTCGCCGTCGATCAGAAGGACCTGTTTGCCCTCCTGGGCCAGGGAGAGGGCCGTGTTGGCCGCCAGGGAGCTCTTGCCCTCAGAGGGGACAGAGCTGGTGAAGGTGATGACCTTGTCCTGTTCGTCCAGGGTACGGACCAGTTTCAGCCGGAGCAGCCGGAAGGATTCGCAGAAGGCGGAGGCGGAGTCCTGCCGGGTGATGAGCAGACCGGCGGACTTGTTTTGCTTGCGCTGCTTGACGCTGACGGAGGGGACATGGGCCAGACAGGGGAGATTCACCCGTTTTTTGATGTCGTCGGAGTTGAGCACCGTGCGGCGCATAGCCGCCAGCAGAAGCAGAACGGCAAGGCCCGCGACAAGGCCCATGGCGGCGCTTTTGGCCACACTGCTGTGCCAGACAAAGCTGTTGTAGGGCTCCAGAGCCACGGTAGGCTCCTGATTGACCACAAGCTGGATATCGCCGATGACCTTCTGCCCGATCTGCGGGTAGACCGTAATGACCGCCCTGGCCACATCGCAGGCGGCCTGGGCGTCCGCGCTGGTGACGGTCAGCACCATGAAGTTGGTGCCGGATATGGTGGAGGCACTGATGCTTCCGTTGACAGAGGAAGTACCCAGCTCCTGCAGCAGCAGATCCCGCATCACGTCCGAGCCCAGCAGATAGGGGAAGGTGGAGACAGCCTGCTTGGCCGCGGCGTTGTCGTAGTAAAAGCCGTTGGAGTACAGGTCGGAATTGCTGGTGGAGGAGCCCACGCTGACGGAGAAGATGGCCTCCGAGCGGTACATGGGCGTAAAGCTACGGCGCAGGCGCACATATTTATAGGCGCCGCACAGCACCGCGAAAGCCAGCACCAGCACCCAGAAACGGCGCAGGAAGGGCAGGAAGTTGTGCAGAAGCACAGTAATGTCGATCTGATTCTGCTCTTCTTGTTTTTTTTCTTGTTTTTTTTCTTGTTCTTTTTCTTTTTCTTCCATAGTTGACCTCAAAACGCGGCTTATTTCTTCGCGCTTTTTCCGTATCCGTACCCGTATTTGCTGCCATAGCCATAGCCGTAATGATAGCCATAGCCGTATCTCAGGTGGCGGGAGAGATGCTGCATATCGTTGAGAATGCAGCCGAGAAAATCCGCTTTGCAGGCTTTGAGCGAGTCGATAGCGTCGTTGATCTCCGGCGCGGGGACGATATTCTGCCGGATCACCAGCAGCGTTCCGTCCGCCAGATCGCTGAGCACTTCACTGTCGGCAAAATAACCCAGCGGAGGAGAGTCGATGACGATAAAATCGAACCTTGTCCGGGCCAGCGCGATCACCTGGGCCAGCAAAGGGGAAGAAAGAAGGTCAATGGTGTCGGTATAGGATCGGTTGCTCAGCAGCATTTCCATGCCGGAGGAGGGGTCGGCAATGGTGGAGTTCAGAATTGTCCGTGGGTCGGCCCCGGAGACCAACAGATCGCCGAAAGAGGCGTTTTTGGCGGGCTTAACGTTGAAAATGTCGGTCTGCACCGGGCGGCGCAGGTCCAGGTCAATAAACAGCACGGAGCCGTTGTTGGTGGCCAGGGTCAGCGCGGTGTTGGCCGCGATGGTGGATTTTCCTTCGCCTTCGGTAACACTGGTGAACAGGAACACCTGTTTGCCTTTGCTTTGCTCATGCTCCACCCGTGAGGCAATGTTGTGGACAGACTCGGTAAAGGCGAAGCTGATGGCAGAGGAGGAGATGTGCAGATCTCTCCGCTTGCGCCGCCGGAAGGGGGACTTACCCGAACCCCTGGCCGACTCGTGGGGGACAGAGCCGATGATCCGTCCGTCCAGCCGGTTTTTCGCGGCGGACATGTTCTGAATGGCGCCCCGGGAGATCTCCATATAGACGATGGCACAGGCCATGACAGCGGCCAGAATAAGCCCCGTCTTTTTGCCCAGGTCTCTTACATTGTATACCTGGTTGACGGAGATGGACACATTGGGGGTGTTCAGCTGGTTCAGCACAACAGAGGAGGAGACATATTCCGACAGCTCCTTGTAGTTGCGCATAATGGACTGCATGATGAGCAGGGCGTCCTTGGGGGAGTCAGAGCTGACCGTCAGACTGATCAGGTTGGTGTCGCCCAGCTGAGTGGCGTTGATGGAGCCGCTGACGCTGCTGCCCAGATCCTTCAGGATCAGGTCATCCATGAAACGGCCCTGAAGCAGCTGGGAGTAGATGTTGACCACATCAGAGGCGGCGGAGCTGTTGCTGTAGTAGCTGCCGTTGGAATTGGAGGTGACGGCGAAGGTGGCGCTGCAGCTGAAGGAACGGGAGACCAGGTTGCCCAGTACGATGGATATGCTCATATATCCGATCAAAAAGGCCAGCACCAGCAGCCAGAGCTTGCGCAGAAGGAGCTTGATGAGGCACAGAGGCTCGATCTCGGACCATTTGAAGAATTCCGTATTTTTATTCATGGCTTCCCCCTTACCTGACGACAACGGTGAGAATCACCGTACAGGTCTGGAAAGAATAAGACACATAGTAAGTACCCGGGACAGCGGTGTCGACCTGTCCTTCCACGCTCACATGAGACGGATCGTAGACCGCGCCGGCGCTGTCCGTCACGGAGGAGACATAGCTGCCGGAATTGAAGTTTGCCCCCTGGTCCAGGTAGACCAGATATTCTTTCAGCTCCACCAACTGCTTTTTCGTGGAGGAGATGATCAGCGGCAGCGTTACCGATTCGATGTCGCCCTGGCTGTTGGTGACCTGGGCGGTAATAAAATAGGTGCCGGCAGCGTACATATTCACGTTCTGGGAGACAATGCTGATGTTGCCGGAGATGTCCTCCCCGGCCGAGTCCGTGGCGTTGAGCCGGTCAAGAACCATCACCGGACCCTCCACGGGGTAGATGAGAGGCTCGCTTAAGGAAAAGCGGGGCTTTTCATAATCGGTGTAGCGGATGGTGCGCTGGCAGGTGGCCATGTTGTTGGAGGAGTCAAAAACGATATAGGACACCCGGGCGGTGTTGCCGCTCAACAGGTTGGTCACGCCCTTGATCATAATGGAAGAAGTCAGATCGCCGTCCCGGTTGTCTTTAGCGGTGACGCCCTGGAGCAGAACGCTTTCCGGGTCGGAAACAGAGACCTCAATGGTGTCCGTATCGCAGGAGATCTGCGGCGGGGGGGAGTCTACCGCCGCACGGGTGTATGCGTTGATCCCAATATAGGCCGCAAGGACGAGAATGAAAAGGACCACGGTTACACGTTGAAGAATTTTCATAACAGAACCTCTCTGGGTGAATTGATCGGTGCCGCGACATTTCGCGGGCGCATCGTGATGCGCCCCTACAAGCATGTTTTGCGGTGCGGCTGTAGGGGCGATTCACGAATCGCCCGCCAGGAAGCCAGAACAAGGGCGCCTTATATGCCTCCCCTTGTCAGGGGAGGTGCCGCCATAGGCGGCGGAGGGGTAGTCGAAGTAATAGGTAATAGTGAATAGTGAATAGTGAATAGTGAATAGTGAATAGTGAATAAGTGTCCGTTAGATTTACTTCTTCAATCTTCACTGCCCAACGGTCATCCTGAGCGCAAGCGAAGGAGCCCGTATGGTAACGCATGGCGTTCTCTTCACGGGATTCTTCACCGCTTCGCGGTTCAGAATGACAGGAGGCCGGCTCAGTCGGCCCGGATAATGGGCTGATTCCGGCAGATCCGCTCCGGATTCAGCTCCAGCAGGACCCGGGCGTAATCAAAACCGTAGTTATCCTCCAGATATTGCTGCAGGCCGCTGAAGCCCGGGGTGCGCGCAAGCGTGTCGTGGGCGTCACTGGCCACAACATGGGCCAGACCCCTGGATAAGATCCCGGCGGCGGCCTTTTGCGCGCTCCGACCCAGACGGCCCAGGATGCTGCCCTTGTTCAACTGAATGATATAGCCCTTGGCAAACCACTGGCCAATGAGCCCGGGGGCCTGCTGAACAGCTTCATAGCGCTCGGGATGGGCAACAACGGGGTGTATTCCCTCCGCGGCAATGGCGTCCAGCATATCGTCCATATATTCAAGGCGTTCATCAAAGAAAAATTCCACCAGCAGATAGTCCGTCCGGGCCAGGGTCACCAGCTGCTTTTTTCGCAGCAGCTCGACGGTGTTGGGCATGCACATGACCTCCGCGCCGGGCTGGATCTCCAGCGGGATGCCCGCGTCCCGCACACGCTGGATCAGCTCCACAAAGCGCATGGCCAGGGGCGCGTCACGGAAGTTCTTTTCTTTTGCCCGGGGCAGGTTGCTGTGTGGGGTGGCAATGATCGTGGTCACGCCGCTGTCCGCCGCCATACGGGCCATGAGCAGCGCGGTTTCCATAGAGTCTGCGCCGTCATCGGAATTGGGCAGTATATGACAGTGAATATCGAGCATCATGACACCTACCAAACTTGTTTGCTCCGGAGCGGTCAGAAAACCGACTGCCTCGCGTCCTTGCATAACCCAAGGCGCTTTACGCGGGAACCCGCGCATAATCCGCATAATTTACATAATTCTATTAAATTATAATAGCATAAAAAGAATGCCATTGCAAGGGAAGAAATTAGAAAAATAAGGAACCGGCGTAAGCCGGCACGGCGGCCCGGGAGACCCCGCGACAGGCCGCCGAACAGGCCTGCCGGAAAGAGGCAAATCCGGGCATTCCGGCTCTGGCTGACGAGACTTTTTCCATAAAATGAGAAATACAGCAGAATGAACAAAAAACAGCGAAAAAAAATTTAACATATTTACAACATTATATTATGGAAACCAATTGACAAGTGCTTTTTCTGTGCTATAATCATTAATGAGTCAAAACGCCTGTACTATCTTTTTTTATGGGGTGACATAAAGCTTTTTTGTGTTGCTCTGCTTTCAGGCAGCAAGTGCTTTCCTTTTCGGGAGAGGGAAGCATCAAGAAATAATAGGGGGAAGAACAAAATGAAAAAGGCTTTTGAAATGCCGAAAATTGTTGTTGAGCAGTTCGTACCCAACGAGTATGTAGCTGCCTGCGGCGATAGTGGAACGACATATCTGTTTACCTGTGACGCCGGCGGCGGAACACCGGGAGAGGTTTACGTTGAGTCAAATAATGAACCTGGTTTTCAGGAACCCGTATATGATCCGTATTTGTTTTGGGTTCAGATTTCGGGAGATACACATCGCAGTTCGTATAAGGCCTGTAACAGAAAACATGAAGCAAGCAGCAATTCCGAGTTTTTGGATGGGTATTATATTGCGACTGGAAGCAATGAGGTTATTCCTGTAATCATTTGGACTGAGGGAGGTACGAATACCCACTGCACCACTCAGCTGGATACAAGTAAGTGGGAAGTTGCCAAGTCCTGAAAATCAAATAACATGAACCGATCGAGCGGACCGGAGCCTGTGGCTCCGGTCCGTTTTTTCCGGCACAGTTCGGAAGCCTCCCCCTCCAGGGGGAGGTGGCTCCGCCGCAAGGCGGAGACGGTAGGGGGCAGGTCGGAAGCTGAAAGTGCGGTGGTACCCCCCTCAGTCTGCCCTCCGGGCAGACAGCTCCCCCTAATGGGGCGCCTTTGCGGGCGACCGCAAGGGTCGCCCCTACATTTTTGCCGGAAGTCAGGCAGAAGCCGTAGGGGCGGGGCTTGCCCCCGCCCGTCATTTAAGCCTCCAGCGCACCAAAGCCTCCCCCCTGGAGTAGACCCGATACGACATCGGGAAGTGGCATCTAATG
>SAMEA3663248__coassemble_767_pt1 | contig 10937 bp, 8 predicted proteins | sample SAMEA3663248__metabat2_low_PE_036 | metagenome-assembled genome bin SAMEA3663248 (sample SAMEA3663248) | pig gut metagenome | biome: pig gut; feature: pig-associated habitat; material: faeces | place: China | collected 2013 | reverse complement strand
CCCCCGCCGTTTTTCCATCAGCTCGACGCCCTCCACCGGCTCCAGGGCCCGCACCAGCACCACCTCCGGCTGGTCCTCTCCGGCGCAGACCGTGTTGAAGCAGTTGTGCATACCGTAGATACCGAACACATAAGCATAGCCACCGGGGCCGAACTGGATCTCCGTCCGGGCCGTGCGCCGCCCGCCGTAGGAGTGGGCGCCGTCGTCCTCCGGCCCCACATAGGCCTCCGTCTCCACGATCATGCCCGCGGCAAGCCCCTCCGGGCTTTGGTGTACCAGCAGCTTGCCCAGCAGCGCCCGGGCCACGGTGTTGGCGTCCCGCATATAAAATTCCCTGGGCAGTACCGCCCGCTCCGGCCTATGTTCCACGGACATCACCTCTTTTTTATTGTAGCACAGCAATTCGCCCAATTCCATATTGAAAAGGCAGATAAAAATAATATATAATGGAAAAAAAGACCTGGGAGGTGCACAAAAATGAGCGATACCCCGCAAGTCAGTACCGGAATTGAAGCCCTTGACCAATCCATAGACTTTCTCCGGAAGGGAGATACCGTGACCTGGCAGATCGAGGACATCGGCGACTATGTCTACGTGGCGACCCGCTTTGTCTCCACCGTGGCCCGCAGCAACCAGCGCATTGTATACCTGCGCTTCGGCGACCATGAGGAGGTCATCGACGCCGCCGCCCTGCAGAGCCGGGGGGCCAACGTGAAAAAATACATGCTGGACCCGGCGGTAGGCTTTGAGACCTTCGCCGTTCAGGTCCACCGGATCATCAGCAGCGAGGAGCCCAACAGCTTTTACATTTTCGACTGCCTCTCCGAGCTGCAGCGCTACTGGTTTTCCGACCTGATGATCTGCAACTTCTTCTGCCTGACCAGCCCCTTTCTGCAAAAGCAGAACGCCATCGCCTATGTGCCCATCAAATATGAGCGGCACATCTACGAGACCATCTCCCGCATCCGCCGGGCCACCTCCGTGCTGATGAACGTCCGGACGGTAGAGGGAAGCATCTATATCCACCCCCTGAAGGCCGAGGAGCGCACTACGGACAGCATGTTCTTCCCCATCAAAATCAGCGGAAACAGCAGCCGGGTGATCACCTCCAGCATTGAAAACTACGCCATTTTCGACATCTTCACCCAGACCGGCGAACGCCGGGACTGCTGGGACAGCATGTTCGACTCGGTCAGCGCCGGGGCCGAGGAGCCCACTGACCCGGACGGCGTGGCGCTGAAGGAGAACATTATGCGCTGCCTGCTGGGCACGGAGCCCACAAGGCTGGAGCTCTGCCGGAAGTATTTCTCCGTCCGGGACCTGATGGACATCAAAAAACGGGAGATCGGCACCGGCTGTATCGGCGGCAAGGCCGTGGGTATGCTTCTGGCCCGAAACATCATCCGGGACACTCTGCCGGAGCTCTATCGCGAACGGATCGAACCCCACGACTCCTATTTTATCGGCGCGGACGTGTTCTATACCTACGCGGTGCAGAACAACACCTGGGACCTGCGCACCCGGATGATCGAGCCGGAGGACTACATGCGCCTGGCCCCGGAATTTCGGGACCGGCTCTTGCAGGGCGAGTTTATGCCCACCATCAAGGAGCAGTTTCTCTCCATGCTGGAGTATTTCGGCCAGTCCCCCATTATCGTGCGCTCCAGCTCCCTTCTGGAGGACGGCATCGGCAATGCCTTTGCCGGAAAGTACGAGAGCGTGTTCTGCCCCAACCAGGGCACCCTGGAGGAGCGCTACCGGGTGTTTGAAAACGCGGTGCGCACCGTTTACGCCAGCACCGTCAGCGCCGACGCCTTCAAGTACAGGGCCGAGCGCAACCTCCTTGACCGGGACGAGCAGATGGCCCTGCTGGTCATGCGCGTCAGCGGCGACAGACGGGGGCCCTATTACTATCCCCACATCGCCGGCGTAGGCCACTCCAAGAACCTGTATATGGCGGGCACTAACGCCTCTCTCAACAACAAGGGTATGCTGCGTCTGGTCTTCGGCATGGGCACCAGAGCCGTGGACCGGGAGGCCGACGACTACGCCCGCTTCATCAAGCTGGACGACCCCCTGGCCCCGCCGCTGGTGGAATACGGCGACGAGTACAAATACTCCCAGCACAAGGTGGACCTGATTGACCTGAAGGAAAACCGCTTCCGCACGGTGGACCTGGAGAGCCTGGACAAACGGGAGATGAACGCGGACCCCATGCTCTTCATGGAGCCGGACATGGCTGCCGCGGCCCATTACCGGGAGCTGGGGCTCACCGGCGTGCAGGTGCCGGATATCGTCAACTTCAACCGCCTGCTGCGCCGCACCAAGTTCACCGACGATCTGGGCCAGATCATGTCCACGCTGGAAAAGATCTACGACTACCCGGTGGATGTGGAATACGCCTGCAGCTTTAACCGAGCCGGAGAGTACCGGATCAATCTGCTCCAGTGCCGCACTTTACAGACCCACGGCATGGGCCGGGCGGGGGTGATGCCCCAAGTGAAGGACTTCTTCTTCCGCATCAAGGGCAACTTCATGGGCGGCAATGTGTGTATCCCCGTGCGCTACGCGGTGTTCGTCCAGGCCGAGGAATATCTGGAGCTGCCGGAGCGGCAGAAATACGCCGTGGCCCGCAGGATCGGCGAGCTGAACGCCTCAATCACCGGGGAGGGCGCTGTGCTGATCGGCCCGGGCCGCTGGGGCACCACCACCCCCAGTCTGGGCGTGCCGGTGAGCTTTGCGGAGATCTCCCGCTACACCTGCATGTGCGAGGTGGCCTACAGCTCCCACGGTATGCGGCCGGAGCTGTCCTATGGCAGCCACTTTTTCCAGGATCTTGTGGAGTCTCAGATCTTCTACGCCGCCCTGTACCGGGGCGAGGAGGGCTGTCTCTTCAACGATGCGCTTTTCCGCAGTATGCCCGACCGGTACAGCGAGTTTGCCCCCGCGGGCGACGGACTGGAGCAGGTCATCTCCGTTTACGACCTGGGTCCCCGTGGCGGGATCCTGTATTCCGAAGTGGGCAGTCAGGACTGCTTTTTGGCCAAGGTCTGAATTTCATCTTGCAAAAATCGCCGGACGGCAAGTCCGGCGATTTTTTTATTGACACTCAGCCAAAACCGTGTATAATAACATTTGTTATATAACTTATGTTATTCAAGGAGGGCGCAGCATGCCGCCGAAAGCCAAAGTCAGCCAGGAGGACATCCTGTCCGCCTGCGTGGAGATCATCCGCCAGAGCGGTTTTGACGCCGTGAACGCCAGAGCCCTGGCCTCCCGGCTGGGCTGCTCCACCCAGCCCATTTTTTCCAACTACCAGTCCATGGACGCGCTGAAAGCCGATGCGCTGAACTACGCCGAGCAGGTCTACCAGCACTATCTGCGCACCGACATGGAGAGCGGCGAGTTTCCGCCCTACAAGGCCAGCGGCATGGCCTACATCCGCTTTGCCCGGGAGGAAAAGCAGCTTTTCCGGCTGCTGTTCATGCGGGACCGCAGCGCCGAGCCGCCCCGGGAGGACGGCGGGGATTTTGACGGCATTGTGGACCTCATACAGCGCAGCACCGGTCTCAGCCGGGAGCGGGCCTGCTTGTTTCACTTAGAAATGTGGATCTATGTCCACGGCATTGCCACCATGTGCGCCACGTCCTATTTGAACTGGGACAAGGACATGATCAGCCGGATGATGACCGACGCCTATGAGGGGATGAAGCTCCGCTTTCTGTCAGAGGAGGGAGAAACATGAGCGCCATAGAGATCAAAGAACTGACAAAACGCTATAAGGACCTGACCGCCGTCGACCGGCTCAGTCTGACCATCGGTGAGGGAGAGCTGTTCTCCCTTCTGGGCGTAAACGGCGCGGGCAAGACCACCACCATCAAAATGCTCTCCTGCCTGACCCGCCCCAGCGGTGGGGACGCGCTGTTAAACGGCAGGAGCATCCTTCACGACAGCGACGGGGTGAAATCCATCATCGCCGTCTCTCCCCAGGAGACCGCCGTGGCTCCGCTGCTCAGTGTCCGGGAAAATCTTGCGCTGATGGCGGGTATCCACGGCATGTCTAAAGCCGAAACGGCGGAAAAAATCGCGTCCCTGTCTGAAAAGCTGGGCCTGGACACGGTCCTGTCCCGCAGGGCGGGGAAGCTGTCCGGCGGCTGGCAGCGGCGGCTGAGCATCGCCATGGCCCTGATCTCTGACCCGGAAATTCTATTTCTGGATGAGCCCACCCTGGGCCTTGACGTACTGGCCCGCAGTGAGCTGTGGGACCTGATCCGCAGTCTCAAGGGCCGCATGGCCATTGTGCTCACCACCCACTACATGGAGGAGGCCGAGGCCTTGTCTGACCGGACCGGCATTATGAAAAACGGCCGGCTGATCGCCGTGGGCACCCCGGCGGAGATCAAGGCCCGGGCCGGCACGGAGCGCTTTGAAGAGGCCTTCGTGAAACTGGTAAAGGAGGCGGAATGATATGCGTATGCTCTCATACTCTCTGCGCACGGCGAAAGAGATCCTGCGGGACCCGCTGAACCTGGGCTTCGGTCTGGGCTTCCCGCTGGTGCTGCTGTTTTTGCTCAGCGCCATACAGGCCAATATCCCCGTCAGCCTTTTCGAACTGGAGATGCTGACCCCGGGGCTTACGGTCTTCGGTCTGGCCTTTATGACGCTGTTTTCCGCCGCTCTGATCGCCAAAGACCGCTCCTCTTCCCTGCTGCAGCGGCTCTATACCACGCCTCTCCGCCCCGCGGACTACATTCTGGGCTATATGCTGCCTGTGCTGCCCATCTCGGCGGCTCAGTGCGTACTGTGCTACCTGGCGGCGGCCTGTCTGGGCTTGAAGCTGACAGTGAATGTGCTCTGGGCCGTGCTGCTGCTGATCCCGGCGGAGATCTTTTTCATTGCCCTGGGCCTTCTCTGCGGCAGCGCACTTACCGACAAGCAGGTGGGCGGCATCTGCGGCGCTCTGCTGACCAATCTGACCGCCTGGCTCTCCGGGGTCTGGTTCGATCTGGACCTGGTGGGCGGCGCGTTCAAGGCCATTGCCTACGCCCTGCCCTTTGTCCACGCGGTGGAGATGGAGCGGGCGGTGCTCGCCGGGAATTTCGGCGCTGTCTGGCCCCATCTGCTCTGGGTCCTGGTCTACGCCGCTGTGGCCCTTGCGGCCGCCGTGCTGCTGTTTCTGCGGCAGATGAGGAAACAATAGAAGAAAAGCCGCTGTCAAAAGACAGCAGTTTCAAGGCGTCGACACCGTTCGACGCCTTGAAAACTTATTCAGGAGTATTCAAAAATACCCCTGAATAAGCATGGATTGTACGCCGAAAGGGGACTCCCGTCCCCTCTCTGCGCTCTCCCCATGCAACTCTATACACTGCCGATAGCTCTGTCTACAGTCTGAAGCCGCTGTCAAAAGACAGCGGCTTACTTCATTCTCTATTCTCTGCGCATTCACTTTTTTCTCTGTGTTGATCCCCTTACGATCAATACGGGATTGGTGGTAAAGGTCTGGACCTGGGTGTTGGGATGGCGGATATTGTCCGCCAGCAGGCGGCCGGCCTGCTCGCCCATGTCGCGCACCTTGATGTCCACCACCGTCAGTTCCGGCGTGGTCATCTGGGAGAAGGGGTAATCATCAAAGGTTAAAACGCCGATATCCTTCGGCACGCAGAGCCCCGCCTCCTGTATGGCCGTCATGCAGCCCAGGGCGATATGGTTGTTGGCGCAGATAATGGCGTCCGGCATGGGGCGCATAGCCAGCAGCTGCCAGGTCATGCGGCTGCCTTCCTGCCGGTTGGATTCGCCCTGCCAGATATACTGCTCCTCCAGCTTTCGTCCGGCGCTTTCCAGCCCTTGCCGTACCCCCTGAAGCCGGTGGAAGGAGATCATGTCGTACTCCCGGCCGCCGATAAAGGCCGTCCGTTCATAGCCCTGCTCGAGAATATGGGCGGCGGCGATCACGCCGGAATACACGTTGTTGATGTCGATCCAGTTGACCTGGCTTTCAAAATTGGGCAGACCCAGGACGATATGGGGAAAATGGCTCCGAGTCAGCAGTGCCGCCAGGGGGCGCGACAGGATGGAGGCATGGATCGCCAGTCCGTCCGCACTGCGGCGGGAGAGTACATCCTCCACCACCTCACAGGCGGCAGTGGTATCTGTCCCGCGGAGTGAAAGACCGTATCCCCGCTTGCGCAGGGCGGTCTCCAGACCGGACAGGATCTCAAACATGTGGGGATTTTCAAAGGCGGTGTTGGGGCTCAGGTCCGCCAGAAACAGCACCGTACGGGTGGAGCCCCGGGCGAAATTCTGGGCGTTGACGCTGGGGTGATAGTCCAGCTCTTCGATCACCTGCAATACGCGCTGGCGGGTCTCCTCCGAAATGCTGTAATGGCCGTTGATGACCTTGGAGACCGTCGAGACCGAGGTCCCGGCCGCTCTGGCCACATCCTTGATCGTAAGTCCCATGGCTTCACCCCCTGTTTATCCCCAGTATATCAGCTTTTTCAGCCAAACACAACATAACCGAAAGGACCCAGTCTGTCCTTTTCCCAGCCTTCAGCCATCAGCACCTTTCCGGCGGCCGGGAGGTGCCGTTCCCGATCCCCCGCGTTTAGGGCCACGGCGATCTTTTCCCTGCCCAGGCTCCGTTCGAAGACAAAAAGCTGTTCCCGCGCCTCCCGCAGCCGGTAATCTCCCCGGCGCAGGGCAGCGTTTTCTTTCCGCAGGCGGATGGCCCGGCAGAAAAATTCCCACAGCGCTTGATCTCCGCTCTCCCAGGGCATGGGCGCGCGGTAGTCTTTCTCCAAAACGCCCTGAACGCCCAGCTCGTCCCCGTAGAAAACAGTGGGCATACCCACAAAGCACAGCATGAACAGAACCGCCAGTTTATACCGCCGCCGGTCGCCGCCGCACAGGGACAGAAAACGGCTGACATCGTGGCTATCCAGCAGGTTCATCTGGGCAAAGGTGATCTGCCGGCGGTAGCGCATCAGCATATCCGTCACCCGGGCGGAAAATTCCTCCGCGCAGATACTGCCCTCGGCAAAGAAGCGGCGGCCGTGCTTGCGAAAGTCATAGTTCATGGCCGAATCGAACATACTGCCGTCCAGCCAATGTCCGGCGCTCTCCCAGACCTCGCCGATCAGCAGGGCGTCGGGCTTGACCGCCTTGATCTCCCGGCGAAAGGCCCGCCAAAAGCTGTCGTCCACCTCGCTGGCCACATCCAGCCGCCAGCCGTCAATGTCAAACTGCTCCACCCAGTAACGGCCCACGCGGCAGAAATAGTCCCGCACCTCCGGGTTTGCGGTGTCCAGCTTGGGCATCATCCGCTCATAGCCGAAGCACTCATAGCCGGGATAGTCCTCCGGGTCCTCCGGGCGGATCACCGGGAAATGCAGGCCGTAAAACCAGTCCTTGTACCGGGATTGTTCGCCGTTTCTCACCACATCGTCAAAGGCGAAGAAGTGCCAGCCGCAGTGGTTGAACACCCCGTCGATGATGACCCGGATGCCCCGCCGGTGCATCTCCTGCACCATTTCGGCAAAGTCCTCGTCCGTGCCGAAGCAGGGGTCCACATGGAAGTAATCGATCAGATCATATTTGTGATACTCCCCCGCTGCAAACAGGGGATTGATGTAAATGCAGTTGATCCCCAGCTCCTGAAGATAATCCGCGTTGAGCGTGATCCCCCGGATCGTTCCCCCCAGCTTTCCCCGGCAGATTTGGTCGCCGTAAGGCTTTTCCGTGGCTTTTCCCGAAATTTGTCTCCGCCCGGTGGCAAAGCTGTCGGGAAAGATGTTGTAGACCACCGCGTCATGCACCCAGTCCGGCACCCGGGCAATGTCGGCCCGGTGGTTAAAGGGCAGCTTGAAATACTCCGAACGGTCCTCCACCAGATGGTCGGTGAACACATCGCCGTAATAGAAAAGCCGCTCCGCGCCGTCGTACAGTGCAAAGTAATAAAACAGGCGTTTATAGGGGCTGTCCAGAACCACTTCCCAATAGTCGTGTTCCATCGTACTGGCCACCCGCTCCATGGGGACGGGCGTGAAAATAATGGGGTTTACCCGGCAGCCGGTGTCGCCGTAATAAAGGGTGCACTCCCTCAGGTCCCCTTTGGCACAGCGCAGGCGAAAAACGATATGCCGCTCATCCAGGCCATGGGCATACTGGGACATGGGGAGGTGCAGAATTGCCTCTCGTCTCATCCCTTCACCCCTCCCGCAGTCAGGCCGGAAGTCATATACTTCTGGCACAGGAAAAAGATGATGAGCACCGGGACGGAGACGGTGATGGCCGCCGCCGCGAAAACCGGCCAGCTCCCGCTCATCTCTGTGGCCTGGAGGGCGTACAGCCCGGCGGCCAGGGTGTAGTTCTCCTCGCCGGTCATAAAGGTCGTGGCATAGATATACTCATTCCAGACATAGATCAGCACCATCAGACCCGTGACGATGATGCTGGGCCGCGCCAGGGGCAGAACGATCTTCGTCACCACCTGCACCGGCCCCGCGCCGTCGATCTGTGCCGCCTCTTCGATGTCCACGGGGATGGTGTCAAAATAGCCCTTCATGTTCCACAGGCTGAATACCGCCATGGTGCCGGTGTAGATGATCAGCAGGCCCAGCCGGTGGTTGATGAGCCCCAGGGGGCGCAGCAGGCGGTACACGGCGAACATGGACAAAATAGCCGGGAAGGAATTGAGCAGCACCAGCCAGCGCAGGATCAGCCGCCTGCCGGGAAACCGGCGGCGGGAGAAGCAATAGGCCGCGGGGATAGCCACCAGAAGGGAGAGGGCCACCGTAGCCCCCGCAAGGAAGATGCTGTTTTTAAGCCATATCAGAATATCCTCCCCGGTAAACACAGCCAGGTAATTGTCCAGGGTGAAATTTTTCGGGATAAAGGAGAAATCCGAACTCAGCAGGCTGTTGGAGGCGTTCAGGGACACACTCAGCGCATAGAGGATGGGGATCAGCGTCACAAAACAAATCAGGATAAACAGCAGGTTCAATGCGGTCAGCCCCAGACCCTCGCGAAGTTTTTTTCTGCTCATGCGCTCCCCTCCTCCGGTGATTGATAGCGGATCGAAAACAGGATCAGCAGCACAAAGATGATGATGGAAATGGCTGAACTGTACCCGTAGTTATTGGTAATAAAGGCGTTTTCGTAGGCATAGGTCAGGATAGTATGCAGCCCGGAGCCGGTCTTTGCGCCCATCTGCTGGGTCAAAAGATAGATCACATCGAACTGCTTGAAGGTGGTAAACACCGTAATGATGACCGCCGGGGCGATAATGGGCCGGATAGAGGGCACGGTGATGTACCTTGTGCGCTCCAGCCATGTGGCGCCGTCCAGCGTGGCGCTTTCGTAATAGCTCTTGTCGATGGACTGCATGGCCCCGTCCATGATCATCAGCATAAAGGGCAGAGCAAGCCAGATGTTGACCACCGTACAGCAGACAAAGGCCGAAACATCGCTGCTCAGCCAGCGCACCGCCTGATGGCCCAGTTTTTCCATCCACTGGTTCAGCAGGCCGAACTGGGTGTTGAACATGCCGGTTTTCCACAGCAGGATAGACACATAGCCGGGCATGGCCCAGGGAAACATCAACAGGGTCTTATACAGCTTGCGCAGCCTCAGCTTCTGGATATTTAAAAGGCTTGCCAGCACAAAGGCCAGCACCAGCTGGATGACCATGTTGACTACAGTCCACAGGATGGTGGCCAGCAGGGCGCTGAGGAAGCCGGAGTCGAACACGAAAAGGGCCCTGGCATAATTGGACAGGCCGATGATGCTGTAGTCAAACCAGTGGTACACGCTCATGTTGGTCAGGGAGATATAGGCCGTGTACAAAATCGGGAACACCACGATCAGCCCGATCAGGAGCAGGGAGGGCGCGGACCACAGGTAGCTGAAAAGCCAGTCCCTCCCTTTTTTCTTTTTCACTTTTTCCTTCATATCACTTCATGTTGGCGATCAGGTTCCGGGCCTCTTTCAGCGCCTCATCAAAGGCGCTGTCCACATCCTTGCCGGAGAGGTTCACGTCCGTCAGCAGGTTGCTGGTCACCGTCCACATCACATCCATCTCCGGGATGTTCGGCATGGGCACGGCGATCTGTGCTGTCTCCCGCATGGCCTGCACCAGCGCGTCGTCGGCCACTGCCGGGTCCTCATAGCATTTGCTGTTGGCCGGGGCGCAGCCGCTGGCCAGCGCCAGGGATACGCCCACCTGCGGGTCCGTCAGCGCGTCCAGGAGCGCCTTGACCGCCTCCGCTTTGTTCTCCGCGGCGAATTTCAGCACATGGATGCCCTGTACGCCAGAATAGGGGGCCAGGGCCATGCCAGTGGCGTCTACCACAGGCATGGAGGCGATCCCCAGGTCGATCTCCGCCGCCCTTGCGCTGGGCACCATCCAGGGCCCGCCGATGGTGGCGTCGGCCTTACCCTCCAGAAACAGGGTGTTGACCGTGGCATACTCCGTCTCGCCGGGCATCAGCTCCACAAATTGCAGGTGATAGCGCAGGGCCTCTTTTACTGCCTCAGGTGCCGGGAAAGGCTCCCCGGCGCTGTCGATAATACTGCCGCCGAAGCCGTGGATCCAGGCCGCGCTGTAATAGGCGGTGCTGTGCTGCTCCACAAAGCCGTAGCGTCCACGGCCGGTATTGGCCTGCATGTAGGCGAGAAGCTCATCCGTTGTGGCGGGGACTTCCTCGTCCTGCATGTAACGGCGGTTATACATGAACATCAGGGTCTCAAAGTACAGAGGAAGCTGGTAGAGTGTCCCCTTGTAGCTGGCCGCCTCCAGTGTCATGTCCAGATAGTCCTCCAGCACGCCCTCGTCCAGCAGCCCGGTGATGGGCGAAAGGATCCCCATCTCGGCAAACACGCCGATCTTGTCGTGGGCAAAGATAAACAGATCCGGCGCGGAATTGGGGTCATTGCCCACC
>SAMEA3663248__coassemble_758_pt1 | contig 11000 bp, 7 predicted proteins | sample SAMEA3663248__metabat2_low_PE_036 | metagenome-assembled genome bin SAMEA3663248 (sample SAMEA3663248) | pig gut metagenome | biome: pig gut; feature: pig-associated habitat; material: faeces | place: China | collected 2013 | reverse complement strand
CTGGACGGCCAGGCTCAGGTCCTCAACGAGCTGTTCCCCGAGGCCAAGACCGTTGGCATCCTCTACTGCTCCGGCGAGCCCAACTCCAAGTACCAGGCCGACACCATCAGGCCCCTGCTTGAAGGCTACGGCTACACCGTCACCGAGTACACCTTTGCCGACTCCAACGATGTCTCCAGCGTGACCGCTACCGCCTGCAGCGAAGTGGAAGTGCTCTACATCCCCACCGATAACACCGCCGCCTCCTGCACTGAGGCCATCAACAACGTGGCCCTGAACGCCGGCGTTCCCATCATTGCCGGTGAGGAAGGCATCTGCGCCGGCTGCGGCGTGGCCACCCTGTCCATCTCCTACTACGACATCGGCTATGCCACCGGCGAGATGGCCTACGAGATCCTGGTCAACGGCGCTGACGTCTCCGCCATGGAGATCCAGTACGCTCCTCAGTTCACCAAGGAGTACAACGCAGCTATCTGCGAAGCCCTTCAGATCACCGTTCCCGAGGATTACGTCGCTATCGGCGAGTAATTTAAGAAAGAAATAACAAAGGAGAAGACCCGTGAGTATTGCAGCGTATTTCTCATCGCTCAGCCTGCTCAAGCTGCTGAAAAACGTACCCGGCGGCGTGGCGCAGGGCCTGATATGGGGGCTTATGGCTCTCGGTATCTATATCACCTTCCGGCTGCTGGATGTGGCTGACCTGACCGTGGATGGTTCCTTTACCACCGGAGGCGCATGCACCGTCATGCTCATTTTAGCCGGATGGCCGGCCTGGGCCGCTCTGCTGGTGGCCCTGATCGCGGGCCTGCTTGCGGGTTTCTGCACCGGGATGCTCCACACCAAGCTGGGGATCCCGGCCATCCTCTCCGGCATTCTGACCCAGTTTGCCCTGTACTCCGTGAACCTGCATATCATGGGCATGGCGGCAAACAAGGCGGTGAGCGTGGACAAGTTTGATCTGATCCTCTCCTCCCGCAATATCCCCTCGGCCATTATCACCGGATTGATCATCGCGGCAGTGCTGGTGGCCCTGGCCTACTGGTATTTCGGCACCGAGCAGGGCTCCGCCCTCCGCTCCACCGGCGATAATGCCGCCATGAGCCGGGCGCTGGGCATCAATATCGACAACATGAAGGTCTTGGGCCTGTCTCTCAGCAACGGCGTTGTGGCACTGGCCGGCGGACTGATGGCCCAGTATCAGGGCTTCGCGGACATCAACATGGGCCGCGGCGCCATCGTCATCGGCCTTGCCGCCGTCATCATCGGCGAGGTGTTGGGCCGGGCCATCCTGGGAAAACACCTGAATTTCCTGGGCACATTGAGCTTCACGGTCCTGGGCGGCGTGCTGTACTACATCGTGGTGGTCATCGTGCTGTGGCTCAAGCTCAACTCCAACGATCTGAAGCTCTTTACCGCCATCATCGTGGCCGTGTTCCTGGCTGTACCCCATTTCCGGGACAGGGCGCAGAACTCCTTCCGCAAAAATAAGAAGAAGGAGGCAAAGACCGATGCTTGAGATCAGAAATATCAGCAAGACCTTCAATCCCGGCACCATCAACGAGAAAAAGGCCCTTCTGGATCTGAGCCTGACCCTGAAGGACGGGGATTTTGTCACCGTCATCGGCGGCAACGGCGCGGGAAAATCCACCCTTTTGAACGCCGTGGCCGGCGTCTGGCCGGTGGACAGCGGCAGCATATTGCTGGACGGGGAGGACATCACCGCCCTGCCCGAGCACAAGCGGGCCAAGTATATCGGCCGCGTGTTCCAGGACCCCATGATGGGCACCGCGCCCAACATGCAGATGGAGGAAAACCTGGCTCTGGCCCTGAGAAGGGGACAGAAAAGGGGCCTGCGCTGGGGCGTGACCAAGGCCGAGCGCCAGGAATACCGGGAGAAGCTGAAAACCCTGGGCCTGGGCCTGGAGGACCGGATGACCGTGAAGGTGGGCCTTCTGTCCGGCGGCCAGCGCCAGGCGCTGACCCTGCTGATGGCCTCTTTGCGTAAGCCCAAGCTCCTGCTGCTGGACGAGCATACCGCCGCCCTTGACCCGGCCACCGCCGCCAAGGTGCTGGAGCTGTCCGACCAGATCGTGGCGGAAAACGGCCTGACCGCCCTGATGATCACCCACAACATGACCGACGCCATCAAGCACGGCAATCGCCTGATCATGATGGATCAGGGCCGCATCATCCTGGACATCGAGGGCGAGGATAAGAAGCATCTGACCAAAAAGGACCTGATGGACAAGTTCGCCCAGGTGGCCGGATATCAGCTGGACAGCGACGAAACGCTGCTGACCAAAAACTAAATAGCAATGACACAAGGGAGGCGCTTTTGCGCCTCTCTTTTCATGTTCCCAAGGGGGGCTTTTTTGCGGGCTGTCCGCCTTGCGGGAAATGGGGAGCTATGCTATACTTTTTTCATCATGATCGTGGAGGACTGCCGATGAAACAAAAGTTTCTTTGTCTGCTGCTCTGCTGCCTTTTTCTGGCTTTGTATCTGCCTGCCCCATCGGCCTGGGCAGACAACACATCGGAAAAATATGACCTTGCCCGGGAACTGATCGACCGTCAGCTGCGCTCACTGGTCCAGGGGGAAGCGGCGGCGGACTTTTCCGGCCTGATTGCCGATACGGAGGACATATATTCTTTCGTCAGGTTTGCCCAGTGGCGTAGGGAGATGGCGGCAAAGCTCCGCACGGAATATGCCGATTACCGCTTTACCCTCCGTGAATTTACCCTGGATTCCTCAGGGACAAAGGCGACAGCGGTGCTGGATGTAGACTACAGCTATGCGCTCACGGGAAAGGCCGGCGGCTGCTGGGACTGCGCTGTAGAATTCGGCTTTGCCGATACCGGAGACGGCCCCAGGATATCGGCCTGCCAGATAGAGGAAGAAATATTCACGGATTATTTTGCACGCCTTGACCGGGTTCTGGCGGAGGGCTGCGGTCTGGAAGAAGCCCATGACAAGCTGCTTGCGGAGCTGGGAGTCCAGCCTGCCGAACAGGCCGGAGAAGAGCCGGAGAACAGGGGAGAAGCGGGTATTTTCGTTGCCTGCTTTGCGCTTTTACTTGTCCTTTCGGCTCTTACTCTGCTGCTGTGGAAAAAAGTCCGGCCTTCGCGAAAGTCCCCCGAATAACAGAAACTGGGCGGCCCATGTGTGGCCGCCCGCAAAGGATCCTGCCAATCAACCGTGTCATCCTGAGCGAATTGCAGGCCGCCGCTGCCGGGGGCATAGGAAGGCGGACTGCAATTTCCGCAGCCGCGCCGCTTTGCGGGCTGTCGCGAAGCAGGCCTGCAAACGGCATTTGCGGCAAGGTGTATGCGAAGGATCCCGTCCGGTGACACTGGAACCTTCTATTTACGGGATTCTTCACCGCTGAGCGGTTCAGAATGACAGGTGGATTTAGGTGCGTCTTTTTGCGGGCGACCACAAGGGTCGCCCCTACAACGTTAATTGCAGTCTGGCGGTAAGCCGTAGGGGCGGCCCCTGTGTGGCCGCCCGGGAAGGCCACCTCATCCGGCCCTCCGGGCCACCTTCCCCTCAGAGGGGAAGGCTTTTGCTCTGCACCTTTCAAGCCTCCTCCGTACCAATGCCTCCCCTGTGTAAGGGGAGGTGGCTCCGCCGTAGGCGGAGACGGAGGGGTTGCAATAGCTGCCCAGCGTAACCAAGAACGACAATCCCTCAGTCTCGCTAACGCTCGACAGCTCCCTTTACACAAGGGAGCCTTTTTGCGGGCCGCCACACAGGGCGGCCCCTACGCATCTATTTTAGTCGGACCGTAGAGGCGACCCTTGCTCCTGCCCGCCTGCTGCATCTGAAGCGTAGACGAAAGGATTGACGGGTCAGCAATGTAAACTACCGGCCGGACTTTGTGTCCGGCCGGTAGTTTATGCTTTATACCGCTGCTGGCGGTAAGCCAGGGGCGTGATGCCCTCAAATTTCTTGAAAACCTTGATAAAATAGCTGGTGTCCACATAGCCCAGCTCAAAGGCGATGGAGGAAACGCTCTCGGCGCTGTCCCTGAGCCGCTGCTTTGCCCATTCCACTTTGCGCCGGTTCACATAGTCCGTAAAAGTCTCTCCCGTTTCCCGGGGAAAGATCTTGCTGAAATAGCTGGGACTCAGGTGACACAGGTTTGCCATGTCCCGCATGGAGACCATCTCTCCCCGATGGTTTTCCACATAGCTGACCGCCGGATAGACCGGGCTGCTCTTGGAAAGTCCGTCAGGCTGCTGGCGGTCCTCCGGCTCCTTAAATTCTGCCATTTTGCCGATGTCCGGCAGCCGGGTTTCTCCCGTTCCGGCGGAGACGCTGCGCAGCATCCATTCATAGGTCAGGGTTTTGTTCCGGTTTTCCACCGCCCGGTGGACGATGTACTGCACCGCCGCGTCGATCAGCTCCGCGATCTCCACGATGCGCTTATATTCCATCTCTGGGATCTTCTCGTACTTTTCCAGCAGATCATGGCGGGTAGTCTCCTCCTCGGCCTGGAAAGAGCTGATCTCACTGACCAGCCGCTCCACCTTAGCGTCCGTGTCGCCGTTGGGGATGCGCACCTGTCCGAACATCACCGCCCCCAGATACTTGTCACCAACCATCACCGGCACGGCCACGTCCACAATGCCGCAGTGGCAGAGATAGATATAGGGCCGGTTCAGCCGCACCGCCTCCAGCCCCGCCAGGGCGTCGCACTTGGTGCAGCGCTTGCGGGACACGGGGTTTTCCCGGATCACACTGCAAAACTCCGTGCGGTAGCTGTGCTTTGTCACCGGCGTGCCCTTATAGTCGATGGTGACAATGGCCGTCCCGGTGGCCTTGGCCAGGGCGTCCTGGAGATGCTCAAACATGGGGATGTCCAGTATGGTTTTCAGATCCAGATCCTGTGTTTTCATTTTTCCTTTTCCTTCGGATTATTCTTCTTATTAATACAGTATATCTCAGCGCAGGAAATAAATCTTCCACTTATTTTTCCTATTATGTGAATATTTTTATGTATTATTTTTGTCTTCTCTCCAAATACGGCGAAATAATCCTGTTTTCACAGACAAAATGTTGATATTTCCTGATTCTACTAAAAGCGAGAGCGGATGATTTCCGCTGTTTTGCACAAAGCCCATTCTTCCTGCCTGTATCGGCCCTGCTCTGCCACACAGCGGAAAAGTGACCGGAATGCAATATATTTCCACATAAGCAAGTATATTTTGAAGCCTTGTAACACATGCCCAAAATGCGTTCCCTTAATTTGTACAAATTTATTATTTGTCTATTTTATGTAGTAAATATTTATCCTTAAATATAATTATACCACAAAATAATTGTATTTGACAATAACCGTCTTAATTGTCTTTTCTTCCCCGACGATTTACTATTATTTCAAACAATTGTACTATTACAGGCAATAATTTAAAAGGGAAAGGAACGAGAGAAAATGAAGAAAAAGTTGAGTCCCCGTTTCTGGGTCGCCATCGCTCTGGTGCTGTGTCTGATCAGCTCTGTCAGCGCGTGCCTGGTCCAGACCAACGGCGGCAGCGTGGAATACCACGACCTGACCTTCGTCACCGACAGCGGCCACGAGTTGGACGCTCTGCTGCTGGTACCGGAGACCGCCACCGCGGAAAATCCTGCCCCCGCCATCGTGGTCAGCCACGGCTGGTTCAACAACCGGGAGATGCAGGATCTGAACTATGTGGAGTACGCCCGCCGGGGCTATGTGGTCATTGCCATCAGCATGTACGGCCACGGCGACTCGGAGGTCATCGCCTCCAACACCTGGTGGGATGACGGGAACAACGCCAACGGCCTTTACGACGCGGTGAAATATCTGTCCCGCCTGCCCTATGTGGACGCCTCCCGCATCGGCGTCACCGGCCACTCCAACGGCGCTCTGGCCTGCCGGGAGGCCGTGCTGCAGGACGAGGAGGGCCTGATCGCCGCCGCCCTGCTGGTCTCCAACGACGCGGTCTACACCGACGAAAACGGCAGCTTCTACAACATGTTTGGCTCCCGCGACGCCGCCATCGTGGCCTGCCAGTACGACGAATTTTTCCACCGTGTCTACGGCGCTGACGGCAGCTTTACCGCCCCCCGGGACTTTTTGAAGCAGTCCACGGCCCAGTCCTTCCTGTACTTCGGTCAGGACCCCGCCGGACTTGAGGCCAGAGAGGCCGGCGTATTCTACACGGAGGACATTGACGGGGAGGAGGCCATCCGCGCCATATACAACCCGGCCATCACCCACCCCTGGGCACACTTCTCCAAGAACGTGGTGTCCTTCAGCGTGGATTTCTTTGACCAGGCGCTGGGCGCGCCCACAGCGCTTGCCGACAATGACCAGATCTGGCAGTGGAAGGCCGCTTTCAACGCCCTGGGCGTGGTGGGCTTCTTCATGTTCGTGGTGTTCTGCGCGCTGGCGCTGCTGGACACCCCCTATTTCAGCAGCCTGAAGGCCGACAAAGAGGTGCTGCCCCGTCCCGCTCTCAGTGGCAAGGGCAAGCGCGGCTACTGGATCGGCCAGATCTGCTGCGTACTCTTCGCCATCATCGCCTATTTTGTGGCCTTCATTGTGGGCTACGCTGTCTGGCAGTCCTCCTTCTGGAACCAGGCGCCCTCCCGCATCATCGGCCTGTGGTGCCTGCTCTGCGGTCTGTTTACGCTGCTGGTGCTGCGCCTGAGCAACAAGAAGGGCACTGTGGACAAGGTGGAGCGGGGAATCAAAATCGGCTGGGCCAAGCTGGGCAAGACCATCGTTCTGGCCCTGGCCGTGGTCTGTGCCTCCTTCGCTCTGGTCTTCCTGTCTGACTATCTGTTCCTCACCGACTATCGGCTCTGGTGCTTTGCCACCATCCGCGCCTTCAGCGCCGATCACCTGACCATGATCCTGCGCTTTGTGCCCTTCTGGCTGGTGTACTACATTGTGCTCAGTGTGGCCGCCAACTGCTACAACTACTTCCAGGTGGGAAAGAAGTCCTGGGTCAGCGTGGCGCTGCAGATGTTCTTCGTGTTCCTGGGACCGGAGATCATGGTCATTGTGCAGTATGCTGTCTTCTTCAACACCGGCTACATGGTGCTGGACCCCATGACCGGCATTATGGGCATCTGGCTCTATCCCATTCTGGTGATCCTGCCTCTGGCCACCTGGATCTGCCACAAGATCTATAAGAAGACCAACAACCCCTACATCGGCGGCATCATCATGGGCCTGATCGCCTGCATTCTGGCCGTAACCAATACCCTGACCGGCTGATTTTTGCCCATCATATCTCCAACGCCGCAGTCCCGGAAGGGATTGCGGCGTTGATCCCACTATACGCAATAAAAAATTTTGCCTGTTGCAATGTTGAGACGAACATTGTAAAATATGGATAAAGATTTTCGAAAAAAACACACGTCCGGGCCGGGCACGGGCCGGGCAAGCCAAAGGAGAGTTGCAATGAAATATATCATGTCCCTTGACCAGGGTACCACCAGCTCCCGCTGCATCCTTTTTGACCACGCGGGAAACATCTGTTCCACGGCCCAGAAGGAATTTCGCCAGATCTTCCCCTTCCCCGGCTGGGTGGAGCACGACGCGGAGGAGATCTGGACCACCACGCTGGAGGTCTCCCGGGCCGCCATGGAAAAGCTGGGCGTCACCGCCGAGGACATCGCGGCCATCGGCATCACCAACCAGAGGGAAACCACCGTCATCTGGGATAAGGTCACCGGCAAGCCCATTGCCAACGCCATCGTCTGGCAGTGCCGCCGCACCTCCGCCATCATCGACGAGCTGAAAGCCAAAGGCTACGCCGACATTATCCGGAAAAAGACCGGCCTTGTGCCCGACGCTTATTTCTCCGGTTCCAAGATCAAGTGGCTGCTGGACAACACTCCCGACGCAAGAGAGCGGGCGGAAAAGGGCGAACTGCTTTTCGGCACCATCGACACCTGGCTGATCTGGAAGCTGACCGGCGGACAGGTCCACGTCACCGACCAGACCAACGCCAGCCGCACCATGCTCTACAATATCCATGATCTCTGCTGGGACAAGGAGCTGCTGGAGCTGCTGGACGTGCCGGAGAGCCTTCTGCCGGAGGTCAAGCCCTCCAGCTGTGTCTACGGCACCACGGAGTTCGAGCTTTACGGCGGGGAGATCCCCATCTCCGGCGCGGCGGGCGACCAGCAGTGCGCCCTGTTCGGCCAGTGCTGCTTTATGCCCGGACAGATGAAAAATACATACGGCACCGGCTGCTTCATGCTGATGAACACCGGCCGGGAGCCGGTGGAGAGCCACAACGGCCTGGTGACCACCATCGCCGTGGGCTATGAGGACCATGTGGAATACGCCCTGGAGGGCAGTATTTTCGTGGCGGGCGCTGCCATTCAGTGGCTCCGGGACGAGCTGGGCGTGCTGACCAACGCTTCCGAGAGTCTGGAGTATGCCCGCAGCGTGGAGGACACCGCCGGGGGCTATGTGGTCCCGGCCTTCACGGGTCTGGGCGCGCCCTACTGGAACCAGGACGCCCGCGGGGCCATTGTGGGCCTGACCCGTGGCTTCAGCCGGGCCCATCTGGTGCGGGCCACCCTGGAATCCCTGGCCTACCAGACCTACGATATCTGCAAGGCCATGGAGCAGGACTCCGGCATCAGCGTCACCGATCTGAAGGTGGACGGCGGCGCCTGCGCCAACGACTTTTTGATGCAGTTCCAGAGCGACATTCTGGGCTGCCAGGTGGTGCGCCCCAGTTGCATCGAGACCACCGCCCTGGGCGCGGCCTATCTGGCCGGCCTGGCCGTGGGCTACTGGGAGAGCCCCGAGGATATCCGCCACAACTGGGCAGTGGACAAGAAGTTTGACGCCGCCATGGATGACGCCAAACGCACCGAGCTTCTTAACGGCTGGCACAAGGCCGTCAAATGCGCCCTCATGTGGAGCGAGTAAGCATCGCGGCCCCTACGGCCACTCGCAACATGAATTGTTAACTTTGTAGGGATGACCCTTACAGTCGCCCGCCGTTTCTTTATACCGGATCGAAGCCCAGCGTATGCGGGTTCGATTCGGGGAGGAAGAAGGAGGGAGCATAGTGCAGTTTTCGCCGCAAGGCGGAAACGAAACGGCGCGAGCTTCTTCTGACGATGTAGGGGTGGCCCTGCGTGGCCGCCCGGGATAGCCTCCCCTGAAAGGGGAGGTGCCCCCGAAGGGGGCGGAGGGGTTTAAAAGCATAGCAAAAACTTGCACAAGTCCTACGTTATCGCGGTGGTGACTTCAGCAAACCCCTCAGTCGCTTTCAGCGACAGCTCCCCTTTCAGGGGAGCCTATAAAGAAAGGATTCGAAAGATATGACCGACTACACCAAACTCCGTTCCTGCGAGCTGTTCCTCTTTGACATGGACGGCACACTCTACCTGGGCGACAATGTCTATCCCGGCGCCATCGGGCTGATGGAGGGCCTGCCCGCCCTGGGTAAAAAATACATCTACCTGACCAACAACTCCTCCCGGGCCGGGGCGGACTACATCACCCGCCTGCGCCGCTTGGGCTTCCCCTGCGAGGCGGAAAACGTGTTCACCTCCGGCATGGCCACCGGCATGTACTTAAACCAGAACCACCCCGGGGCCAAGGTCTATCTGGCCGGCACCAAGGCCTTTTACCGGGAGCTGGTGAGCTACGGCATCGACCTGGTAAACGACGAGAACGGCCACACCGAGGCCGACCTTGTGGACGTGGTGGTACAGGGCTTTGACACGGAGCTGGTGTATGAAAAGCTGGACAAGGCCTGCCACTTCCTGCGCCGGGGCGCGGCCTTCATCGCCGCAAACCCGGACTGGGTCTGCCCCATGCCCAACGACGAGGTCCTGCCCGACTGCGGCAGCATCTGCGCCCTTCTCACCGCCTCCTCCGGCAAAGAGCCCACCTACATCGGCAAGCCCAACCGGAACATGATCGACGTGATCTCCAAAATGACCGGCATCCCCAATGAGAAGATCTGCGCTGTGGGCGACAGGCTTTATACCGACATCGCCGTGGCCCAGAACGCGGGCGCGGTCTCCGTGCTGGTCCTCTCCGGCGAGACGGATATGGCCATGGTGGACGCCGCCGAGCGCAAGCCCGATTATATCCTCCCCAGCGTCAAGGAGCTGCACGAGGTGCTGCGCCAGGAAGCGTAAAAAGCGTATAAAGAAAAATGCTCTCCATGGTGAGAGCTTTTTCTTTTGGATGCATACCGATCTGCTGCCGGGCACTTTTCGCTCTTGTATTGAGGGCGGAAAAAGAATATAATATAAAAAACCACAAAAAACCGGAGGGTTTCCTTTTGATCGACACTTACGGAAGAAAAATCACCTATCTGCGCCTGTCGGTGACGGAGCTGTGCAACCTGCGCTGTCGCTATTGTATGCCCGAGGACGGGGTCTGCAAAAAACGGCATGAGGACATGCTGACCCAGGAGGAGATGCTCTCCGCCGTGAAGGCTGCGGCGGAGCTGGGGATCACCAAGCTTCGCATCACCGGGGGCGAGCCCCTGGTCAAGCGGGATATTCTGTCCATCTGCCGGGGCGTTGCCCAAACGGAGGGCATTGAGGAGGTCTGCATCACCACCAACGGCACCTTGCTGCCGGAGCTGGCCAGGCCTCTGCGGGAATCCGGGGTCAGCCGGGTGAACATCAGCCTGGACACCCTGGACGCGGAGAAATACGCCTATATCACCCGCCGGGGCAGCCTGGAGGAGGCCCTGCGGGGCATTGACGCCGCATTGAATGCGGGCTTTGACAAGGTGAAGATCAATACGGTGCTCATCGGCGGCTTTAACGACGACGAGATCCTCGCCCTGGCGGAGCTTACCCGGAAATACCCGGTGGACCTGCGCTTTATCGAGCTGATGCCCATGGTGGACAGCAGGGACTTCGGCCCGGAGGCCTTCATCCCCTGCGACCTGGTACGCCGGAAGCTGCCGGAGCTTGAAACCGAGCCTCAGGATAACGGGGTGGCCCGGCTCTACCGTCTGCCCGGGGCGCAGGG
>SAMEA3663248__coassemble_748_pt1 | contig 11056 bp, 12 predicted proteins | sample SAMEA3663248__metabat2_low_PE_036 | metagenome-assembled genome bin SAMEA3663248 (sample SAMEA3663248) | pig gut metagenome | biome: pig gut; feature: pig-associated habitat; material: faeces | place: China | collected 2013 | reverse complement strand
CGACCTGGTACGCCGGAAGCTGCCGGAGCTTGAAACCGAGCCTCAGGATAACGGCGTGGCCCGGCTCTACCGCCTGCCCGGGGCACAGGGGCGCATCGGGCTCATCAGCCCCGTCAGCAGTCACTTCTGCGGCACCTGCAACCGGATCCGGCTCACCGCCGACGGAAAGATCAAGCCCTGCCTGCACTCCGACCAGGAATTTCCCATCAAGGGCCTGGATTACCAGGGGATGCTGGAGCAGATGCGCGCCGCCATTTTAGCAAAGCCTGCCTGCCATGGGGAGCTGTCGGCCCAGAGCCTGAGCCACGCCGGGCGCAGTATGAACCAGATCGGAGGCTGAAACAATGTCAGATTTTACCCATTTTAACGACCAGGGCCGGGCTAAGATGGTGGACGTGGGGGAGAAGAACATCACCCGCCGCACCGCCACAGCCATGGCCCGGGTGTTCGTGAACGAAAACACCTTTGCCCTCATCCGGAGCGGCGGCATGAAAAAGGGCGACGTGCTGACCGTGGCCCAGGTGGCCGGGGTCATGGGCGCAAAGCACACCCCGGACCTGATCCCCATGTGCCACCCCATTTTAATGGACGGCATCGACCTGAAGCTGTCCCTGAACCGGGAAAAGCTCTGTGTGGAGATTTTGGCCACCGTCAGCTGTGATGGCCGCACGGGGGTGGAGATGGAGGCCCTGACCGCCGTATCCACCGCCGCGCTGACCGTGTATGACATGTGCAAGGCCGTCCAGAAGGACATGGTCATCAGCGATATCTGCCTGGTCGAAAAAACAGGCGGCGTACATGGAGATTTTCACAGAAAGGATGTTTGATATGGAATACACAGCAGCAGTCATCACCGTAAGCGATAAAGGCTACCGGGGCGAGCGGGTGGACACCAGCGGTCCCGCTGTCTGCGCCATGCTGGAAGAGCATGGCTGGAAGGTGATCTACAAGAGCATTGTGCCCGATGATATCGAGCTGATCAAAAATGAACTGATAAGAACCGCCGACGAGGTGAAGGCCAATCTGGTGCTGACCACCGGCGGCACCGGCTTCTCTCCCCGGGACGTGACCCCGGAGGCCACCCTGGCCGTGGTGGAGCGGGAGACCCGGGGCATCCCCGAGGCCATGCGCTACGCCAGCTTGCAGATCACGCCCAGAGGCTGCCTGTCCCGCAGCGCGGCGGGCATTCTGGGCCGGACGCTGATCGTCAATCTCCCGGGCAGCGAGAAGGCCGCCAGGGAAAATCTGGCCGCCGTCATCGACCCCATCCACCACGGGGTGGAAATGCTGCTGTCCTCCGGCTCCGCCGATTGCGCCGCCCCGGCAAAGTAACTTACAGCAAAAATAAGAAAGAGATCAGCCAGGCTATTGCCGCCGAAAGGATCGCGCTGAGTACGCGCCCTGCGAAATGCAGGGCGCTTTTCACGTCCGTGTCGCAGAAGAGGGACAGAGTCTGGAAATGGACGGAGACGCCGCCCCAGCCCAGCATCCCGGCAGCAAGGGCCAGATTTACCGGAGAGATGGACAGCCCCCGCATGGCCCCCACGCCGCTGCCCAGCTCCAAAATTCCGGTGAGCAGGGCCCGGGAAAAGTGCAGCTCCGCCCCGGTGAGGGCGGAGAGCCGGCCGGAGAGCAGGGAAAACCAGCCCACAGCGTCCAGAAGCCCGGCCAGCACCGTAAAGCAGACCACAAAGCCGCACACAGAAAGGGCCGCGCTGACGGCCTGCCGCACCGCCTGGGGCAGGGCGGCGGAAAAGGGCAGCGGCTCTGCCGCCGGGACAGAGGCGGAAGGGGAAGCACCCTTTTTCCGCAGCAGCAGCCCGGTGAGCACCGCCGCCAGAATATGTATGCCGTAGAGGGCCAGCCCCACGCTGGGCGAGCCGAAAATCCCCGCCCCCACGGCCCCCACGATAAAGGCGGGGCCGGAGTTGTTGCAAAAGCCCAAAAGCCGCTCCGCCTCCTCTTTGCCGATGATTCCGCTGCCGAACATCTCCGCAATATAGGCGGCCCCCATGGGATAGCCCCCGCAAAGGCCGACGAACAGGGCCGAGGCCCCGGCACCGGACACGCCGAAAAGCCGGGAGGCCGCCGGGGCCAGGAGCCTGCCCAGCAGGTTTGGCAGCCCCAGCTTGCTCAACAGGATGGACAGCACAAAAAAGGGAAAGAGCGAGGGCAAAATCAGCTCCGCGCAGAGCTTCAGCGCGTCCCGGGCGCAGCTGATCACCTCCGGCGAGGCGAAAATCAGGCAGAACAGCGCGCAGAGAGAGGCAAAAACGGCGATGCGGTTTTTCATGGTCAGACCTCCTTGTCCATGTATCAAAATATGAAAGCGCACATAAAGTTATACGGAAAGACAAAGGGGGCAAAGCCATTCGTATGCCGCAGCATGCAGCATGACAGCAGAGGGGAGAACCACGGGCGGCCACGCAGGGCCGCCCCTACGTCGTCAGAAGAAGCTCACGGCGCTCCGTTTCCGCTATCTGCGAAAACTACGCTCTGTTCCCTCCTTCTTCCTCTCCAAATCGAATCCACTTCGTTGGGTTTCGATTTGGTATTATAGGTGAGCGTCGTAGGGACGATTCACGAATCACCGGCAATTTACAGGATAAGCACAGGCATGTTGAAAAAGGGAGGTGGCGGCGCTGAGAAAGCGGAGAGGACTGGGAGAGGACATCGCCGACAGGCTGGACCTGCCGGGGGAGGCGCTGCTGGGCTCGGCAAAGCTGACCCTGACGGCAAACCGCCGCGCCCTGATCGAAAACCACTGCGGCATACTGGAATACGGCCCGGAGCAGATTCAGATCAGCGTGAAGCGGGGCAAAATCGTCCTGCGGGGCAGCGATCTGCATCTGGAGGCCATGAACAAAGGGGAGCTTTTGATATGCGGGAAACTGCAATCGGTGGAGTGGGAGTGATATGAGCAGAATTGACCGGAAAGTGAGAGGCACGGTCCGCTATGAGCTCTGCGGGGCCTGCCCGGAATCGGTGCTGAACGCCTGCGCCATGCAGGCCCTGGAGCTGATGGACCTGGAAAGCATCGACGCCTGTACCCTGAGGGTAACGGTGTTTGAAAACCGGGCGGAGGAATTTCAGGCCCTTTCCCGCCGCTGCATGTGCGAGACGGAGAAGCTGAGCCAGAGCGGCGGCAGCAAAAGCCGGAGACTGGTGAAGCGGCGAATGCTGCTGCTGATTTTCGCGCTGCTGACGGCGGGGCTTTTGTTTCTCAGCTCCCTTTTCATCTGGGACATTCAGGTGCTGGGCTGCCAGAAGCTGACCCAGGCCCAGGTGCTGCGGGCCCTGGCCAGCTGCGGCGTGGAGCAGGGCAGCTTCCGCTTCGGCCTCAATTCCGACCTGGTGCGAAGCCGCGTTTTAGTGGAGCTGCCGGAGATCGCCTGGATGACGGTGAACGTCCGGGGCTCCCGGGCAACGGTTCTGATTTTAGAGCGGGAGGAAAAGCCAGAGATTGTCGAGGAGGCGGACGCGGCGGACATTGTGGCCGCAAAAACCGGCGTCATTGCCAAAATGTCGGTGCTCAGCGGCAAACCGCAGGTCACCCCCGGCCAGGCGGTGGTGGAGGGGGAACTGCTGGTCAGCGGCACCATGGACAGCATCACCGCTCTGCCCCGGCAGGTGCGGGCCGCCGGCAGCGTCACGGCGGAGACCTGGACGGAGCTCAGCGCCGTCAGCCCGGCTGTGGAGAGCCATAAAACCGGCCAGACCAAAAAAAATTTCCGTTTTGCCCTGAAATTCGGAGAAAAACGAATAAATTTGTATGTCAGTGGTAGAAATGAACTTGACGAGTGTGATAAAATCATCTATGAATATAAAATAGGCATAGAAGGGCTGTTTCTCCTGCCGGTGAGCATAATAAAGGAGGAGCTGTCCTTTTACGAAACGGAGGCGCAGCCCAGCGCCGCCGGGGCAGAGATGGAGGCGGCGCTTCGAGCCTACCTGACGGAGACAGTGGACGGGGAAGTGCTGTCGGCGGATTTTTCGGTCAATGACGGCGGGGAGCTTCTCTGCGTCACTATGCACGCCCACTGCCTGGAAAATATCGCGGAAACGAGAGAGGTAAAACAGGAGGAGAGCTGAGCCTTTCCCCCGGAAAAGGAAACGTTTATGATAGAAAAAACCATTGAAGTGGAGAGAATGGAGCATGTGATCAGCGTGTTCGGCTCCTTTGACCAGAATCTGCGCATCATCGAGACGGAGCTGGGGGTAAAGGTGCTGGACCGGGACGACATGATCCACATCTGCGGCGAGGCGGAGAACGTCATGCTGGCGGAAAAGGCCATCAACGGCCTGCTGACCCTGGCGGCCAAGGGGGAGAATATCGACGCCCAGAACGTGCGCTACATTTTGAAATTGGTGGGCGAGGGGAAGGAGACCAAAATCAACGAGCTGGCCGGGGATGTGATCTGCATCACCGCCAAGGGCAAGCCCATCAAGCCCAAGACCCTGGGCCAGAAGGAGTATTGCGAGGCCATCGCCGAAAACACCATTACCCTGGGCATCGGCCCCGCCGGCACCGGCAAGACCTATCTGGCGGTGGCCGCCGCCGTGGCCGCCTTCCGGGCCGAGGAGGTCAACCGCATCATCCTGACCCGCCCGGCGGTGGAGGCAGGGGAGCGGCTGGGCTTTCTGCCCGGGGACCTGCAGAGCAAGGTTGACCCCTACCTGCGCCCCCTGTACGACGCCCTGTTCGATATGCTGGGCGCGGACACCTACCAGAAATATCTGGAGCGGGGCAATATCGAGGTGGCCCCCCTGGCCTACATGCGCGGCCGCACCCTGGACGACAGCTTCATCATCCTGGACGAGGCCCAGAACACCTCCCGGGAGCAGATGAAGATGTTTCTCACCCGCATCGGCTTCGGCTCCAAGGTGGTCATCACCGGCGACATCACCCAGATTGACCTGTCGGAGGACAAGACCAGCGGCCTGAAGGTGGCCATGAAGGTGCTGGACGGCATCGAGGACATCGCCATCTGCAAGCTCACCGGCGCGGACGTGGTGCGGCACCGGCTGGTGCAGAAGATCATTGAGGCCTACGAGGAGTACGACAAGAAAAACCCCGCGCCCTCGGTGAAAAAGCTGCCGCCGAAAAAATATAAGAGGGGATAAACATGGAGCATCAGATAGAGATCAGCCGGGAAGTGAAAAACCTGGGCCACAACAATTCAGCCGCCCTCATCAAAAAGGCCGTGAACATGGCCCTTGAAGCCGAGGGGGTAACGGTGCCCTGCCTTGTCAGCGTCATGCTCACCGACGACGAGGGCATCCGCCGGGTAAACCGGGAATTTCGGGACGTGGATCGGGCCACCGACGTGCTGTCCTTCCCCATGAACGAGCTGACGCCGGGGGACTTTGACCCGGCGGACTGCGAACAGGACCCGGACAGTGGCGTCATTTTGCTGGGGGATATGATGATCTCCGTCCCCCGGTGTGAGGAGCAGGGCGAGGAATTCGGCCACGGCTACGAGCGGGAGATCATGTATCTGACGGTCCACTCCGTGCTGCACCTGCTGGGCTACGACCATGTGGACGAGGGCGAAATGAAGCGCCAGATGAGACAGAGAGAAAAAGAAATTATGGGAGATAAAGACTGATATGACAAACACCAAAGCCGCCATGATTACCATCTGCGGCAGACCCAACGTGGGAAAATCCACTTTGACCAACGCCCTTGTGGGCGAAAAGATCGCCATCGTATCCAATAAGCCCCAGACCACCCGCAACCGCATCACCGCCATTGTCAGCCGGGGGAACACCCAGTTTGTGCTGATGGACACCCCGGGCTTTCACAAGCCCCGTACCCGGCTGGGGGACTACATGGTGAACGTGGTGAAGGAGAGTGTGGCGGATGTGGACGCGGTTCTGCTGCTGGTGGAGCCTGTGGCCGCCATCGGCCCCCAGGAGGAGGAACTGATCCAGCGCCTGAAAATCACCGGCGCCCCCGCCATCCTGGTCATCAACAAGATCGACACCGTGGACAAGACCCGGCTTCTTTCCGTCATGGCCCTGTACGCTCAGGCCTTCGATTTTGACGCCGTCATCCCCGTCTCCGCCAAAACCGGCGAGGGGCTGGAGGAGCTGATGGACGAGATGGAGAAATACGCCCTGGAGGGCCCCCATCTCTTCCCCGACGATATGATCACCGACCAGCCGGAGCGGCAGATCTGCGCTGAGCTGGTGCGGGAAAAGCTGCTGCAGTGCCTGGACAAGGAAATCCCCCACGGCACCGCCGTGGAGGTCACCAAATTTTCCGAGCGGGATAACGGCATTATCGACCTGGAAGTGACCATTTACTGCGAAAAAGACAGCCACAAGGGCATTATTATCGGCAAAAAGGGCGCTATGCTGAAAAAGATCGGGGAGCTTGCCCGCACGGATATTGAGGCCTTTATGGGCACCAAGGTGTATCTTCAGACCTGGGTGAAGGTCAAGGAGAACTGGCGGGATTCCCTGGCCCAGCTTCGCAACTTCGGCTTTAATAATGATTGATTGAAAAAATCTGCCAGCAATAAGGCCAGACGCTCATGCAGATACTATGAGCATGAGAGGTGGTCATGTTGAAAGCTGACGCAGTCTGGCGTGCCTTTGCCGATACCGGGGATCCGCTCTGCTATATGCTCTACAAGAGCGTCCAGCGCAAAGCCAGGCCAAAAGACGATAAGGATAGAGCGGGGACGGGGTCTGACCCCCGCCCCGAGGACTGAGAGTTACATAAATGTTCAACACCACAAAGGCCCTTGTGCTGCGGGAGGTAAGGTACAAGGAGGCCGACCGGATGCTCACCCTCTTTACCTCCACCGACGGGAAGATCACGGCCAAGGCCCGGGGCGCTCTGCGCAAGGGCAGCAAAACCGCCGCCGCCACCCAGCAGCTCACCTACGGGGAGATGACCTTGTTTGGAAACCGGGGCAAATGGACGGTGAACGAGGCCAGCGTGATCGAGCCTTTTTCCGGTCTGCGCACGGACATTGCGGATTTTGCCCTGGGCTGCTATTTTGCCGAGTGTCTGGAGGCCCTCAGCGTGGAGGACCAGCCGGACGCAGCCCTTTTGCAGCTGGGCCTGAACTCCCTCTATGCCCTGAGCAAAAAAATGTATCCCCCCAGGCACATCAAGGCCGCCTTTGAGCTGCGGCTCATGTGCCTTGCGGGCTATGCGCCCAATCTGACGGCCTGCGCTGTCTGCGGCAGCGAAGCGCCGGAGGAGCCGATTCTCAGCCTGGCCGATGGCAGAATTACCTGCCGCCGCTGCCGGAACGCCGGAAGCACCGTGCAGCTTGACACGGAGAGTCTGGAGGCCATGCGCTATATCGTCTCCGCCCCGGCAAAGCAGCTGTTTTCCTTCCGTCTGTCCGACGGGGCCCTGAACCGGCTGTCCGCCGCCGCCGAGCAGTACCTTCTCACTCAGACCGAGCGCCGCTTCGGCACTTTGGATTACTGGAAGAGCGTAAAATAAGACCGCTTAAAGCCTCCCCCTGAGGGGGAGGTGTCTTCGCCGCAGGCGGAGACGGTAGGGGGCAAGGTCAGCAGTGCGTCAGTAGCCCCCCTCAGCCGCCTGCGGCGGCAGCTCCCCCCAAGGGGGCGCCTTTATGGTGCGCTCCCAGAATGCCTCCCCTGAAAGGGGAGGTGCCGAACGCAGTGAGGCGGAGGGGTTTAAAACCGCAGCGAAAACCAGCAAACGCTCTACGTTATCGCGGTGGTAACTTCTGCAAACCCCTCAGTCACGGCTTCGCCGTGCCAGCTCCCCTTTCGTCAGAAGAAACTCGCGCCGTTCCGTTTCCCGCTGTTCGCGGAAAACTGCACTCCGCTCCTTCCTTCTTCCTCTCCAAATCGAACCCACTTCGTTGGGCTTCGATTTGGTATTATTAAGGGTGGCTATAATGTTCTTTTATAAAATAAAAAAGGATAATCAACATGAGCTTTTTTGAAAAATCATTGACAACGCTGGAGCTGCCGGCGGTGCTGGAGATGCTCTCCCAGCAGGCGGTGGGGGAGACGGCCAAGGAACAGGCTCTTGCCCTGACGCCCTCCGGCGACCGGGCGGAGGTCAAGCGCCGTCTGGACGAGACCACCGCCGCCAAGACCATGATGGTGGTCCGGGGCAGCCCCTCCTTCTCTGGCGTAAAGGACGTGCGCCCCTCCCTGGCCAGAGCCGATTTGGGCGGCGCGCTGAACACCCGGGAGCTGCTGGACATTGCAAGGGTTTTGCAGTGCGCCCGGCTGGTCCGGGGCTACATCGCCGACGACACGGTGGGCAAGACCCCCATCGACTATCTGTTTTACGCCCTGCACGCCAATAAATTTCTGGAGGAGAAGATCAATACCTCCATCGTAGGCGAGGACGAGATCGCCGACGGGGCCTCCCACGAGCTGGCCTCCATCCGCCGCCAGATGCGGGCGGCGGCCTCCCGGGCCAGGGACGCTTTGCAGAAGATCATCTCCTCTCCCTCCTACGCCAAGGCCCTGCAGGAGCCCATCATCACCATGCGCTCCGACCGCTTTGTGGTGCCCGTGAAGGCCGACCACAAGGGCGCGGTGCCGGGCCTGGTCCACGACGTGTCCGCCTCGGGCATGACCCTCTTTATCGAACCCATGGCGGCTGTCAAGGCCAATAACGAGCTGCGGGAGCTGGCCGCCAAGGAGAAGCTGGAGATCGAGCGGATCCTGGCAGAGCTCTCCGCCGAGTGCGCCGAGCACCGGGACGACATCGACTCGGACTATCAGGTGCTGGTGCAGCTGGACCTGATCTTTGCCAAGGCCAAGCTGTCTTATAAACTGGACTGCCAGGAGGCAAGCCTGGAAGGGGAGGGCATCGTTCTGCGCCGGGCCCGGCATCCGCTGCTGGACCAGGCCAAGGCCGTGCCCATCGACGTGGAGCTGGGGGAGAACTTCAACACCCTGGTGATCACCGGCCCCAACACCGGCGGCAAGACCGTCTCCCTGAAAACCATCGGCCTCTTGTCGGCCATGAACCAGTGCGGCCTGCACATCCCCGCCGCCGACGGCAGCAGCCTGCCGGTGTTCAGCCACATTCTGGCCGATATCGGCGACGAGCAGAGCATTGAGCAGAACCTCTCCACCTTCTCCGCCCACATGACCAACATCGTCAGCATCCTCTCCGAGTGCGACGAGCGCTCCCTCATCCTCTTTGACGAGCTGGGCGCGGGCACCGACCCCACCGAGGGCGCGGCCCTGGCCATCTCCATCATCGAGTACGCCCGGCAGAAGGGGGCCATGATCGCAGCCACCACCCACTATGCGGAGCTGAAGGTCTACGCCACCAACGAGAAGGGCGTACAGAACGCCTCCTGCGAGTTCGACGTGGAGACCCTGCGGCCCACCTATCATCTCTTAGTGGGCATCCCCGGCAAATCCAACGCCTTTGCCATCTCCCGGCGTCTCGGCCTGGGGGAGGACATCATCGAGGACGCCAAAAAGCGGGTGGGCACGGAAAACGCCAGCTTTGAAGCCACCATCGAGAAGCTGGAGCAGACCCGGCGGCTTTTGGAAAAGGACAGAAACGAGGCCGCCATCAAGCTGCGTCAGGCGGAGGAGAGCGCCAAAAAGGCAGCCTTTTTGAAGGCGGAGCTGGAGGTACGGCTGGAAAAGGCGGATCAGAAATCCCGCCGGGAGGCGGAGCGGATCATTGCCGAGGCCAGAGCCACCGCCGAGGAGACCTTCGCCCAGCTGGACGAGATGAAAAAGCACGCAAACGAAGAGAACGACGCCCAGCGCATCAATGAGGCCCGAAGCGAGCTTCGCCGCCGCCTGAACCAGTCGGCGGAGGCCCTGCGCCCGGCCCCGGAGCCGGTGGAGGACAAGAAGTCCGCCCGCCCGGCGAAGGTGGGGGACACGGTGCAGATCAAGTCCATGGGCATGAAGGCCACCGTCACGGAGATTTCTTCCGACAGGATACTGACGCTCCGGGCGGGTATAATGAATGTGACGGCCCGGGAGGACGAGGTGCTGCTGATCGAGGGCAAGGCCGCCCCGGACAAAAAGACCGTCTCCGCAAACAGCAGCGCCCAGCTGCGCCTGATGCGGGTGGAGCCCCAGATCGACCTGCGGGGCATGGAGGCCATCGAGGCCGTCACCGCCGCCGAGCGCTATATCGACAGCGCCGTCATGGCAAAACTCAGCACCGTGACCATCATCCACGGCAAGGGCACCGGCGCCCTCCGCGCCGCCGTGCAGCAGATGCTTAAGCGCAACAAGGCGGTAAAATCCTTCCGTCTGGGCCGGTACGGCGAGGGAGAGACGGGCGTGACCGTTGTCGAACTGAAATAAAATCTTTGTTAAGCAGCTGCAAGAAATGTGAAAAACAACAAATCGGACGAAATCGGTTGACGATTGCCTTAAAATTTGTTAAGGTATGGGAGTACCGAAAGGTCATCTTGTATAATAATGAGGAGTGGCGAGTATGATAACCAAAGAGGTAGTCATTAACAATCAGGTAGGTCTTCATGCCAGACCCGCGACTTTCTTCATTCAGAAAGCCAATGAGTTCAAGAGCAGCATCTGGGTCGAGAAAGAAGAAAGACGCGTAAATGCAAAGAGCCTTCTGGGCGTTCTGTCCCTGGGCATCGTCAAGGGTACGACAGTAACCATCATTGCTGACGGCGCAGATGAAGATGCTGCCATCGCAACCCTGTCCGAACTTATAGATTCCGACTTTTCCGAGTGATTTTAAGAGAAAACCACTTATAGGGGCGTGTGTATACACGCCCCTATTTTACCGTGATGAAACAGAGGACAACATGAAAAAGGAAAACAAAGCTATCATCGAAATGCTTTTATGCGCCACGCTGTGGAGCACGGCGGGGATCTTCATAAAGCTGCTGCCCTGGAACGGTTTTGCCGTGGCAGGCCTGCGCTCCCTGATCGCCGGGATCACCATGGGAGTCTACATGCTCCTGAAAAAATACCGCCTTATGCTGAACAGGCGTACATTCATCTCCGGCGTCCTTACGGCCTGCGTTTACACCTGTTTTGTACTGGCCAACAAGCTGACCACCGCGGCAAACGCCATCGTTCTGCAGTTTAC
>SAMEA3663248__coassemble_739_pt1 | contig 11150 bp, 10 predicted proteins | sample SAMEA3663248__metabat2_low_PE_036 | metagenome-assembled genome bin SAMEA3663248 (sample SAMEA3663248) | pig gut metagenome | biome: pig gut; feature: pig-associated habitat; material: faeces | place: China | collected 2013 | reverse complement strand
GGCAGCCGACGTCAATTCTGTGTTCGACATTGCTTGGTTTGTGCTGGCAAGGCTCCTTACCAGCGGCGGTCAAAGAGTCAAACAGGAAACAAGTGCCGAAGGAACACCGAAGGAGCTCGCAGTCGTGATCTGCCCCAACTGCGGCGAAGCCTTTGCCCGCCGTTCCAACCGGCAGCAGTTCTGCACAAAAGAAGAATGCCGCAAAGCGCATAACGCCCTGCGGCAAAAGAAGTATCGGGAGAATAAGAAGCTGAAAGACACCTTGTGAAGGCAAATTTTATTCCCATAACCACACTATATAGGAATAAAGCATTCGAATTCTGTTCAAATTAATGTTGATATTATTCCTGGTTTGCGATATAGTTTGTATGTAAGAATAAAGTTCTTTGGGAGGAATCTCAAATGGAATACATCAGGGCTGCAAAAGCCGCGGAAAAATGGGGTATCTCTGCCCGGCGGGTACGGATTCTCTGCGCAGAGGGGAAAATTCCCGGTGTTGTTCGCAAAGGCAATCTGTATATGATCCCGGCAGACGCACAGAAGCCGCTCGATGGTCGCAGAACCCGCGCCGGTATATTGGCGGAGATAGAGCAGAAAAAAGCACGATTAAACGAAATGCGTCCGCTGACCCCCGGCGAGGTCAGGCGTCTGCAGGAAGAATTCATGGTAGAGTTCACCTACAACTCCAACGCCATCGAAGGCAATACCCTGACGCTCAAAGAGACGGCCATGGTGCTGGAGGGCATGACCATAGACCAGAAACCGCTGAAAGATCATCTGGAAGCAGTCGGCCACCGAGATGCATTTCTGTATATTCAGGACATTGCAAAGCAGGAGCTCCCGCTCAGCGAGTTTGTAATCAAGAATGTTCACTCTCTCGTGCTGATGAATCAGCCGGAGGATAAGGGCGTATATCGCAGAATTCCCGTGCGCATCATGGGCGCGTATACCGAGCCGGTGCAGCCGTATTTAATTGAACCAAAGATAACAGAGTTGCTTAAAGTGAACGAAGAACGCAAGGTCACCATGAACAATATCGAACGCATTGCCCGCTTCCATCTGGAGTTTGAGGGCATACATCCGTTCATTGATGGAAACGGCAGGACTGGACGATTGATTATGAATCTCGACCTGATCCGCAACGGTTACCCGGCTATCAACGTCAAATTTGCAGATCGCAAAAAATACTACGACGCCTTTGACGCCTACTACCGTGACGGCAGCGCTAAGGAAATGACCGAGCTGATCGCGGGGTATGTGAACCAGAGGCTGGATGAGTATTTGGAGATACTGACGGAGTAAGAACATGGAAATCCGTCATTCCCACAGTATGTCAAAATCAGCTTTGCCACAGACGTAAAGCAGCGACTGCCTAGCTGAAGGCCGCAGGGTACAAGAATATCAAAATGGATGCCATTGACGCATAAGAAAACAGCATGCAGCAAAGAAGTGCTGCATGTGCAACCGGAAAATAATCTGCTGAACGAGGAAAAGTGTGCTGATTCATTGACAAACCAGCACACTTTTTCACTTATGTTAGGCATTGCGCTTTTTATCCATATGTAGTATAATTTAGTAATAAAAATGGCTTAATCCCAACGTTTTTCGCGTGGGAAACTGTGATTTGCTGGATGCTTTGAAATTCCCCTGCTTGGCACGTTGTTGCGGCGGGGTTGATAGGAACGAAATTGCATGTATAAAAGATTTGGAAAACGATTGATTGATATATTGCTGTCGCTGACGGGGTTGATCCTCGCCTCATGGCTGTATTTGCTTATTATGATTGCCATCGAGATCGATGACCCCGGCCCGGTGTTCTTCTCACAGAAGCGGGTGGGCATCCATAAAAAATATTTCCAGCTTTATAAATTTCGCAGCATGAAGATGTCCACGCCCCACGATATGCCGACGCACCTGCTGGAAAACCCAGAGCAGTACATCACACGCGTTGGAAAATTCCTGCGCAAGACATCCCTTGACGAGATTCCGCAGCTCTGGAATATTCTCCGGGGCGACATGAGCGTTATCGGTCCCCGGCCCGCCCTCTGGAATCAGGAGGATTTACTGGCAGAGCGTGACAAATACGGTGCCAACGATGTGAAGCCCGGCCTTTCCGGCTGGGCACAAATCTGTGGCCGGGACGAGTTGGAGATCGCAGACAAAGCCCGACTGGACGGCGAGTATGTGCGGCGTATGAGCTTTGCCTTTGACTGCCGCTGCTTTTTCGGGACGGCCATTTCCGCCCTGCGTGGCGACGGCGTGGTCGAGGGCGGCACGGGAGAGCTGCATAAGGTGGAGAGCAAGAAATGAGAATTCTGATCGCAACCAATCATTCCTATATGTTCTACCGCTTCCGCAAGGAGCTGGTGGAGGCGCTGATGCAGGAGCATGAGGTCATTCTCAGCACACCCTTTGTGGGTCACGAGGATGATTTGCAGGCTATGGGACTTCGTTGCATCGACATAGAGATCGACCGCCGCAGCATCAATCCCTTTAAGGACATGAAGCTGCTGAAAACCTACCGCAAGATGCTGGACGAGATCCAGCCGGATCTGGTCATCACCTATTCCATCAAGCCCAACATCTACATGGGCAGCGCCTGCAAAGCCAAGGGCATTCCCTATGTCACCAATGTGCAGGGCCTCGGCACGGCGTTTGAAAAACCAGTGCTGTCGAGTGTGGTGTCTGTGATGTACCGCAGTGCTCTGCGGAAGGCCAGAACGGTGTTCTTCGAGAACGAGGAGAACGCGCAGTTCTTCCTGCATAAAAATATCATCTCCGCCCAGCAGATGAAAGTGCTCCCTGGCGCTGGCATCAATCTGGATGAGTATCCCTATGTTCCCATGCAGGATGACGGCGTGTGCAGCTTCCTGTTTGTGGGCCGAATCATGAAGGAAAAGGGCGTGGACGAGTTTTTCACCGCCGCGAAAACCATCAAGGCGGAGCTTGGCGAAAAGGTTGCCTTTGATGTGGTGGGCTTCTACGAGGATGCCTACAAAGAAACCGTCGATCAACTGGTTGCCGATGGTGTCATCAACTTCCACGGCTTCCAGACGGACGTGCATCCGTTCTACGAGGCAGCGGACTGTGTTGTGCTGCCCTCCTACCATGAGGGCATGTCCAATGTTTTGCTGGAGGGTGCCGCCACGGGCCGCGCCCTTATCACCAGCGATATTCCCGGCTGCCGCGAGGCAGTGGAGGACGGTATCAGCGGCTATCTCTGCCCCGTGCAGGATGCAGAGGTACTGACGAATTTCTTTCGTGAGTTTGCTGGCAAAACACATATTGAACAGGAGCAGATGGGTCGCTGCGGACATGCCCTCATCGAGCGGAAGTTTGACAAACGCATTGTGGTGGCGCAGACCATAGAGGGACTTATGCTTCCTGTGACAGCGAGGAACTGAGGATGCGGCAACTGATTTTACTTTATTGGGGCTGCGTTTTCCTGATGTATTTGTCTCAGGTGTATTATCCTGTTGAGACTCAACTACAGGGACATCAAAGTGGTAAACACCATTTTATGCGGAAAAAATCCGATATCTTTGTAATTATTGTAATTTTTTGGCTTTCGGCATTCAGTTTTTTGCGTACGAGTTACAACGACACAGCAAACTACATTGGTACATTTAATAGTGCGCAAACCGTAGCTGAAGGTATTGCAAATGGTACTTTTACAGACTGGACAGGAAATCCGTGGTCCATGTTGTATAGAAGTTTGATGAGAGAACTTACGGACAATTACCATATATATTTCCTTATCCCGGCTGTTTTGAGTAGTTTTGCAGCTGTTAAATTATTTAAAAGATATTCTGTTAACCCTGCATTCAGTTTGCTTATTTTCTTTTCATTGGGAACCTATATCATGTATATGGCAGCGTTGAAGCAGTGTCTAGCTATGTTCTTTTTGCTGCTTGCATTACCATACGCGCTTGATAAGAAGTATGTCAGGTTTTACCTGCTTGTATTTATAGCAATTCTTTTTCATACACATGCGTTTATGTTTGCAATTGTTCCCTTGCTGTTAGAAAAGCCCTGGGGAAAGGTTACTTGGGCATTGCTGGGTGCGACTATATTTGCGATGCTAACGTATGATTATACTTTGGGTGTATTTATGGAATACGCCCAGTCGATTGGCGCACTTGTTGATGAAGGTGAATTGTTTGACGGTCATTCAATCAATGTACTTCGCGTTCTGGTCTATTGGATTCCTGCTTTGCTTGCGCTGATTTTTAGGCGACGACTGTTTACTGATTCCACTAAGGAAGAGAATCTGTTTGTCAATATGTCGATTGTAAGTGCATTTATTCTGACTTTGGGCTTGGTACAGGCAGCCAATCTGTTTGCCCGTATGGCGGGGTATTTTGAAATTGCCACTGCTATTGCATTGCCTTGGATTATCAAAAAGTTGTTTACGAAACAGTCTGCACAGCTTGTTACTATACTCGCATGTATTCTGTATTTTGGATATTTCATGTTCGAGTTCACGGTATCTAAAGACTTTGGAAGCGACTACTCCGCCATCAGTCTGTGGCAATTCATTACAAGTCTATTCGGGGGTTAAGCATGGCAGATTCTTCGATTTCTCAAGCAATTGAATCAAGTGGTTTCTGCTGTGCTGAAGATGTCAGGGAACTTCAGGTTATGAAAGCCGGAATGACCAACCGGTCATACTCCTTTTACGTTCAAGACAAGCGATACATTATTCGCATCCCCGGTGAGGGCACGGAGCAGCTTATCAACCGTGCCCAGGAGCATGAAGTTTATCGTATGGTTTCTCCATTGGGCATCAGTGAACATGTCCACTATTTTGATCCGGTTTCCGGCATCAAGATTGCATCCTATCTGGAGAATGCACACGCCTGTGACAGCAGCAGCCAAGATAACGTTCAGAAGTGCATGACGGCGCTGCGAAGCTTTCATCGCCAGCAGCTTCATGTCGATCATTCCTTTGACCTGTGGGAACGCCTCGTTTTTTACGAGAGCCTATGGCAAGGAGTTCCGTCCTGCTATGCTGATTATCAGGAAGTCAGGCAGGCTGTTCTGTCCTTGCGCGGCTATATTGACACCCAGCCAAAGGAGAGCGTTCTCTGCCATATTGATGCCGTCCCGGATAACTTTATGTTCGTGACCGGCAAGGATGGAAAAGAAGAAATCAAGCTCATTGACTGGGAGTATGCCGGAATGCAGGACCCCCATCTGGATATTGCCATGTTTGCTGTTTATGCCATGTATGACCGCCGGCAAGTAGATGAGTTGATTGACCTGTATTTCCCGGAGGGCTGTGGCCATCCGACCCGGATGAAGATTTACTGCTACATTGCCGTCAGCGGACTGCTGTGGAGCAACTGGTGCGAATTCAAACGCCATTGCGGTGTGGAGTTCGGTGTGTACGCCCAGCGGCAGTATGACTACGCGAAGGAGTATTCGGCAATTTTTCTCGAAGAATACAGGAAGGAATTCGGCAGAGATTATGGCTGAGCAAATGATAGAGCGGGCAATTATCATGGCTGCCGGTATTGGTCAAAGGCTTCGCCCCGTCACGCTGGCAACGCCAAAGCCCTTGGTAAAGGTGAACGGAGTCCGCATGATCGACACGCTGATTACAGCGCTCCATATCAATCACATCCATGAGATTTATGTCGTTGTCGGCTACCGCAAAGAGCAGTTTTACGAGTGGGCCAAGCAGTATGACGGTGTTCATCTGATTGAAAATCCCTGGTATGACACCTGCAACAACATTGCCTCTCTTTATGTAGCCCGGGAGCACCTGGGAAACGCCATCATTATGGACGGCGACCAAATTATCCATACCTCGGCCATTCTGCACCGGGAGTTCACCCATTCCGGGTACAGTTGTGCTTGGACGGATGAACCAACCAACGAATGGCTTTTGACAATCAAAGAAAATACTGTCACGAAATGCAGCCGCACTGGCGGCGCAGGCGGATGGCAGCTTTTCAGCGTGTCCCGGTGGACGAAAGAAGATGGGCAGCGGCTGAAAATGCACTTGGAACAAGAGTTTATGGAACGGAAAAACCGGGACATCTATTGGGATGACGTGGCACTGTTTTGCCATCCCGCAAATTATCAGCTTGGCATTTACCCCATTCACTTTGGCGATATCATCGAAATTGACAGCTTGGCAGAGCTATGCGAGGCTGATCCAACCTATAAAAGTGGAGAATATCGCGCATGAAAAAGGACAAGATCAAAGATCAACTAGACTGGATATCCATGATTGTACCGCTGGCTGTTGTGCTGGTGGTCTGCGTGCTGTTCATGGTCTTCCCAGAGCGGTCAAAACTTGTTCTGGGCGTTGTCCGGGGATTCCTGGGCGATGACTTTGGCCTGTATTACGCGCTGCTCGGTGTTGGAATTTTAGGCTGCACCTTGTATATGGCTTTTTCTAAATTCGGCTCCATCAAACTGGGTGATATGGAAAATCCCCAGTACCCCTCTTTTCAGTGGGGCGTGATGATCTTCACCTCCACCATGGCGGCAGATATTCTGTTTTATTCCCTATGCGAATGGGCGCTGTATGCCAACGAGCCGCAGATCGAGATGATGGGTGGAATGCAGAAGTGGGCTTCCACCTATCCGCTGTTCCACTGGGGGCCCATCGCCTGGAGTTTTTACATTGTTCTGGCAGTGGCTTTTGGGTTTATGATCCATGTCCGTGGCCGGGACAAGCAGAAGTTTTCCGAAGCCTGCCGCCCACTGCTTGGCAGCCGGGTGGACGGCGCTCTGGGCCGGGTGATTGATCTGACGGCTATCTTCGCCCTGATTGCCGGTACGGCCACAACCTTTTCTCTGGCTACACCTCTGCTATCACGGGCAATTGGTAAAGTATTTGACATCCACGACAGCATCGGGCTGACCATTATGATTCTGCTGCTGATTGCGGCTGTGTACACCTTTACCGTCTGGTTCGGCATGAAGGGCATCCGTCGGCTGGCTACGATTTGCAGCTATTGCTTCTTCGCTTTGCTTGCCTATGTCCTCTTTGGCGGCGGCGAAACCCGGTACATTTTGGAGACTGGATTCTCTGCCATTGGCAACTTGGTACAAAACTTTATCGGGTTATCTACCTGGATGGACCCGCTGCGGGAAACCAGCTTCCCGCAGAACTGGACAATCTATTACTGGGCTTATTGGATGGTCTGGTGTGTGGCTGCTCCGTTCTTTATCGGTGTGATCAGCAAAGGCCGAACGATCCGCAATACAGTCCTTGGGGGTTATGGCTGGGGTCTGGCAGGAACTTTTACGTCTTTCATCATCCTTGGCAACTATGGCCTTGCCCAGCAAATGAAGCACGGCTTGGACACAACCGGCTTCATTGCTGAAGGCGGAAGCTACTCCGAAGCGATTATGAAGATTTTCGACACTTTGCCCCTGACCAGCACTGGCCTAATCTTGCTGGCTGTAACCATGATTGCGTTTTATTCCACAACATTTGACGCGCTGACTATGGTCATTTCCAGCTATTCCTATAAGCGGCTTAAACCCGATCAGGAGCCGGATAAGCGTATCCGCACCTTCTGGGCGGTCGTATTCATTCTGTTCCCGATTGCCTTGATCTTCTCAGAGAACTCCATGAATAATCTTCAGTCCGTGTCGATCATCGCCGCATTCCCCATCGGAATCATTGTTTTGGTGATTGTGGCAAGCTTTTTCAAGGATGCCTCCAAATATCTGAAAGAGAGGAAAAGTCAGTCATGATGGATAGTGTAGAAAGCCAGATTCAGCAGGTCTGGGCAACAGAACAGGAAATCCTGGATGTGATTCATAAAGTCTGTATGGAAAATGGCCTGCGCTACTCCCTGGCCTATGGCACCCTGATTGGAGCTGTACGGCATAAGGGTTTTATCCCTTGGGATGATGACATTGATTTGATGATGCCCCGGGAGGATTATGAGAAGCTGCTTGCCATCTGGGATCAGGCCGCGCCGAAAGGATATATTCTTCAAAATGTTCGGACTGACCCGGATTTTACCCAGAGTTTTACAAAAATCCGAAAGGATCATACGACGTTCCTACAGTTTGAGTTTGAACGGGAAAAGCAATACCATAAGGGTGTTTTCATTGACATTTTCCCCGGTGATCGGGTGGCCCCTGGCAAGCTGGGACGGAAGATGCAGTATATTGCCTGCGCGGTAAACCTGCTGTATAACCGGGGTCATGCCAGTGGTTCCGGAGGAATTGTAGGCAAGGTTGAGAGATTTTTGCTGAAAGCGCCAAAGGAGAAATACGCCAAGCGCCGGGAAGCGGCAGAGAAGTGGATTCACCGGTGGAACGGAAATGACTCGGCTCTGTACGTCTTCCCCAGCACGATTGAGTGTAGCCGCCGATATTATCCCGCTGACTTATTTGAAAATATGCGGACCATCGAATTTTGCGGCAAAACATATCAATGCGTTTCTGACCCGGATGCTGTTCTGCGAATCGACTACGGTGACTATATGCAGCTCCCGCCCGAGGAAGATCGGGTTTGGAAACATCATCCGATCTTGATTGACTTTGAACATAACTATGAGGAGCTGACCGATCAGCAATGAGCAAAAAAATCTCGGTTTTAATGGGGATTTACAACTGCTCCAGTACAATGGAGCAGGCAGTTGCATCTGTCCAAAATCAGACGTATACCAACTGGGAACTGATTCTCTGTGACGATGGATCTTCTGATAATACATACGAAGTCGCTCAAGCCCTCGCAGCGAAAGATAGCCGCATCGTGCTGTTGCGCAATGACAAAAATCTGGGGCTGAACGCAACACTTAACCGCTGCCTAGCTGCTGCTACCGGCGAGTATATTGCCCGGATGGACGGCGATGATGACTGTGTGCCCGAGCGATTCGAAAGGCAGCTTGACCTTCTGGAGCACCATCCGAAATTTCAAATTACCAGTTGCCCGATGAAACTTTTTGACGAAACCGGTGAATGGGGACAGACAACGGTTCCGGAATATCCGTCCCCCGAGGATGTTGTGAGCGGCACACCGATCAGCCATGCGGCTGTGATGCTTCGTAAGGAATGTATGGATGCCGTAGGCGGATATACCGTGGACAAGCGAATGCTCCGTGTAGAGGATGTAAACCTTTGGATCAAGCTGTATGCCGCTGGGTATCGCTGCCATAACATTCAGGAGCCGCTGTACCGCATGCGCAACGACCAGAATGCCCTAAATCGGCGGAAATATATCTATCGCGTGAATTCAACCTATGTTCGGTTGCAAGGTTGCAAACTGCTGCGCCTTGGCCTGAAAAGCTATTTGAAAGCGTTTATTCCCATGATAAATGGACTGGTTCCTGCGCGTTTACGGCAGGCCATCCGAAAAAATCAGCGAGGGGTCTAGGACAAATATAGGGAGTGCTTACCCTCGCTTGAAATTAGAAATAGCTCAGAATGGATGTGCATGAGCGTGAAAAAGTCAATCTTAATTTATTCTCACTGCATGGAACTTGGCGGCGTGGAGCGCAGCTTGCTGGGCTTGCTGGATGCTATCGACTATGACCGCTATGATGTTGACCTTTTTCTGATGCGGCACAGCGGAGAACTTATGCCGTACCTGAACCCAAAAGCGAAGCTCCTGCCGGAAATTCCGCAGTATGCCTCGCTGGCTGTGCCCATGGCGTCGCTCGTCAAGAGCGGACAACTGGGCGTGCTGCGCGGGCGGCTGAAAGGAAAGCTTGCGGCACGGCGCTTTGATAAGCAGCATCCCAGTGACAAGCCGTCCGTCACCGCGCTGACCTACAGCCACAAGTACACGCTGAACTATATGCCGCAGATTTCGGACAAGACCTATGATCTTGCCATCAGCTTTCTGACGCCGCATTATTTTGCGCGGGAGCGGGTGAATGCAAAGAAATACGCGGCGTGGATTCACACGGACTACACGGCGCTGACCTTTGATCGCTCGGCGGAGCTTGCCATGTGGGAGGGCTATGATGCCATCTGCGGCGTGTCCGAGCGGGCGTCCGAGAGCTTTCAGAGCGTCTTCCCGGAGCTGGCGCAGAAGGTCCGGACAGTGGAGAACATCCTGCCCCGAGAGCTGACGTGCAAGCAAGCGACAATGCCTCAGGCCGATATGCCCACGGACGACGGAATATCCCTGCTCTCCGTTGGCCGCTTCTGCGAGGCGAAAAACTTCGACAATGTGCCGGATATCTGCCGCCGTCTGGTGGCGGGCGGCCTTGACGTGAAGTGGTATCTCATTGGCTATGGCGGCGATGAGCCGCTGATCCGTCAGAAGATCGACGAGGCCGGGATGGAGGATCGCGTCATCATCCTCGGCAAGAAGGACAACCCTTACCCCTACATGCGAGCTTGCGACCTGTATGTGCAGCCATCCAGATACGAGGGTAAGGCTGTTACCGTGCGCGAGGCTCAGTTGCTGGGAAAGCCTGTCGTCATCACGGACTACGCTACCTCCGGCAGTCAGCTGGAGGACGGGGCGGACGGCGTGATCGTCCCCATGGACAACGAGGGCTGCGCTGCCGGAATTGCCGCGCTGCTGCGCGACTCTGCCCGGATGCAGCAGCTGTCGGAGAACTGCGCAAAGAGAGATTATACGAACAGCGCGGAGGTCGAGAAGATCTACGCGCTGATGGAGGACTGACCCATGATCCCAAAGATCATCCACTACTGCTGGTTTGGCCGCGGCGAAAAGCCGGAGCTTGCCAAAAAGTGCATCGCCAGCTGGAAGAAGTTCTTCCCGGATTTTGAGATCCGCGAGTGGAACGAGGACAACTGCGATTATCTTGCCATGCCCTTCATGGCGGAGGCCTACGCCGCGAAGAAGTATGCCTTCGTGTCCGACGTTATGCGCCTTGCCGTGCTGGAGCAGTACGGCGGCGTGTATTTCGACACCGACGTGGAGGTGCTGCGGGACATTTCGCCGCTGCTGGATGACGAGGGATTCATTGGATTTGAGAACGATCAGTATGTTGCCTCCGGTCTGACCATCGCCGCTGAGGCCCATCATCCGGTGATTCAGGCGATGATCGAGGAATATAAAAAGCTGCACTTTGCCGGTGATGATGGCAGCGTCACGCCCGTAGGCTGCCCGCATCTCAATACGGATGTGATGGAGCGTTTCGGCCTTGTGCGCAACGGAAAAGAGCAGCTGGTTGCGGGGATTCATGTTTATCCGG
>SAMEA3663248__coassemble_681_pt1 | contig 11769 bp, 14 predicted proteins | sample SAMEA3663248__metabat2_low_PE_036 | metagenome-assembled genome bin SAMEA3663248 (sample SAMEA3663248) | pig gut metagenome | biome: pig gut; feature: pig-associated habitat; material: faeces | place: China | collected 2013 | reverse complement strand
CTCAAGCTTTGAAAGGCAATTTGATAAGGCGTTATAAAGTTCTTCCTTGCTCTCTCTGGCCAGAATCAGATCTTCAGGCATACGGTGAAAGCTTTCAGTGCCGGCCGATAACTGAGAATTGGATTCTTCTGAGAGTTGCTCGAACGACATACCATCGTTGAGCGGGAAATGCTTCATACGGGATGCGGATTTAATTGCTGAATACAGGCGCATTTTGATGCAATGTTCTGCAAAGGTTTTGAAAGACGAGCCGTTCATAGGGTCAAACTCTTTTATGGCGGAGAGAAGGCCAAACATTCCCTCCTGAATCAGATCTTCGCTGTCTCCCCCGGCAAGAAAAAGAGGTCTTGAACATGCGCGGACAAGCTGCATGTATCTCTTTACCAGTTCTTCCTCTGCGATCCGATCACCGGAGACGGCCAGACCCTGAAGTTGAGCATCAGAAAAGCCAGCATAGTCAAACATAGTTATCCAACCATTGTCACCAAATATACACCTTGCATTATACATCAAACTTGTTCAAAGTCAATAGATTTTTGCAAGATATTTTAAAATTCCATCTGCTGCTGGCCCATATACTCGATTCCAAGGTGCTCATAAGCCTTTCGGGTGACGCAGCGGCCCCGGGGCGTGCGGGTCAGAAAACCGTGCTGGAGAAGATAGGGCTCGTACACGTCCTCCAGCGTAACAGCCTCTTCATTGATGGTGGCGGCAAGGGTCTCCAGGCCTACGGGGCCGCCGTTATAATACTGGATGATGCTGCGCAGCATTCGGCGGTCAAGGGCGTCAAGCCCCATCTTATCCACCTCCAGGCTGGACAGAGCCATATCCGCCACAGCCCTTGTGATCACGCCGTCCGCACGGACCTGGGCATAGTCCCGGACACGGCGCAGAAGGCGGTTTGCGATTCTGGGTGTGCCTCTGGAGCGGGAGGCGATCTCAAAGGCGCCTTCCGGCTCGATCTCCACATTCAGAATGCCTGCGGAGCGGACAACGATGCGCGTCAGCTCCTCCGGGCTGTACAGTTCCAGGCGCAAAGAGACACCGAAACGGTCCCGCAATGGGGCGGTGAGCTGGCCGGAGCGGGTGGTAGCGCCGATCAGGGTAAAATGGGGCAGATCGAGATGAATGGAGTTTGCCGAAGGGCCCTTGCCTAAGATGATGTCGATGGCGTAGTCCTCCATGGCGGGATAGAGGATCTCTTCATAGGCCCGGTTGAGGCGGTGGATCTCGTCCACGAAGAGGATGTCCCCCTCGTTCAGGTTGGTAAGCATGGCCACCAGATCGCCAGGCTTTTCAATGGCCGGGCCGGAGGTAATACGCATATTTACACCCATCTCATTGGCAATGACCGCCGCGAGAGTAGTCTTGCCCAAGCCCGGGGGGCCGTGGAGCAGCACATGGTCCAGGGGTTCGCCCCGCATTTTCGCGGCGTTAATAAAAATGCTCAGGTTATTTTTTGCCTTTTCCTGGCCGATATATTCATTTATGCTTCTGGGGCGGAGGGAGCCTTCACCGTTGTCCTCCGGCAGACTTGCCGTGGTGGTGATGATCTCGCCGTTGGTCTCCTCTGAAAAATTGATGCTCATGGGCTTCTCCTCTTACTTGACCATCTGCTTGAGTACAGCCTTGATGATCTGCTCCGTACTGAGCGCAGCCGTGTCGATTTTCTTTAAAGCCGGTGCGATCTCGGAGCTGCTGTAGCCAAGCACCGTCAACGCGGCCACCGCGTCGTTTACGGCGCTGCTCTCCGCCGGTGTGCTGGGAACGGGCAGCTGCATTTCCACGGGATCGTTGTCCTTGGCGATTTTATCCTTCAGCTCAAGGATCACCCGCTGGGCGATCTTCTTGCCGATACCGGGGGCTACGGTCAGAGCCTTTTCATTGTTGTTCATAATCGCAAGAGCAAGCCCCTCCGGCGTATTGGCGGAGAGAATGGACAGAGCGGCCTTGGGGCCAATGCCGGAGACAGAGACCAGCATTTCAAAGCAGCGTTTCTCGCTTTTCGTATAAAAACCGTACAGATCAAAGGCGTCCTCTTTAATGATCTCCGACACATACAGCTTTGTCTTTTCTCCCGGCTTGATACAGGACAGGGTATTCAGCGTCACATTCAGGGCGTAGCCCACGCCGCCGCAGTCGATAACCGCAAGGTTCTGTCCGACTTCAACCAGCTTGCCTTCTATATGGTAGAACATTCTTCCCTTTCACCCCTGTACAGTAATGATGTGGAGCTTCGTGCGTGACACAGGGCAAGAGCCACAGCGTCCGCCGCGTCGTCAGGCCTGGGCGGGGCTTTCAGATTGCAAAGACGCCTGACCATGTCCATCACCTGGGATTTTTCCGCCCGTCCGTAGCCGCACACAGCCTGCTTGACCTGAAGGGGCGTATATTCATAGATCTTCACCCCTGCCTTCTGGCAGGCCAGGAGGATCACTCCCCTGCCGTGGGCCACCGCAATGCCGGTGGTTATATTCGTATTGAAAAACAGCTCTTCAATGGAGACCGCATCAGGCTTGAAGGCCTCCAGAAGCTGTGTAAGATCATCATAGATCTGCTCCAGACGGCTGGACAGGCTGGTATGGGCCGGTGTTGTGATCACGCCGCAGCGCACCAGGCTGTATTTGCTTCGGTCAGACTCGATCAGCCCAAAGCCGATGGTGGCAATGCCCGGGTCAAGACCCAATATTCTCATCATATCACGTCCTTAGCACTTTTTTCATTTTATCATAAACCGGACATGATAGCAACCAAAAACTACACCGGCGCCTTCTGACGCCGGTGCAAGAATCCTGTTTAGGCACGGGGATGGGCCTTGTTGTACACGTCCTTCAGCTGCTTTTTCACCAGCTGGGTATAGACCTGGGTGGAGGAGATATCCGCGTGGCCCAGCATCTCCTGAATGGCGTGGATGTCCGCGCCGTTTTCCAGCAGATGGGCCGCAAAGGAATGCCGCAGCGTATGGGGTGTAATGTCTTTCTCAATATGGGCCTTCTTCTGATAATACTTGATGATCTTCCAGAAGCCCTGGCGGGACATACGCTCGCCGTTTACATTGACAAACAGGGACGGCTCATCGGGCAGAGCGATCATCTGCGGGCGCACCAGCGTCACATAGTCGCTGAGGGCCTTGACCGCCTTGGCATACATGGGGATCAGTCTCTCCTTATCCCGGGTGCAGCAGCGGATAACCCCGGCGGCCAGGTTGATGTCTGTAATGTCCAGGTTGATCAGCTCCGTCACCCGGATGCCTGTGGCATACAGCAGTTCCAGCATGGCCTTGTCCCGGTAGCCTTTCGCGTCCACACACTCAGGCTGTTCCAGCAGCAGATCTACCTCCTGGCTGGTGAGGATCTGGGGCAGCTTGTGCTCACCCTTGTCCGGAACCAGCTTTGTTGCCGGGTTTTCCGCTATGATCTGCCTGATGGTCAGATAGGAGTACAGACATTTCAGGGAAGCGATGGACCGCGATACCGTGGCTACGGACTTTCCCTGGCCCTTCAGCCAGTTTATGTATTCTGACAGCTCATCCTCCGTGGCCGATACGATGTCCGTATCCGTGTGCAGGTCAAGATACGCCCCGAACTGCCTGATATCCCGAAGATAAGAACTGAGGGTGTTTTCGGAAGATTTCTTTTCCTCCCGCAGATACTTTTCAAAAATCTCAATGCATTCGCTGTTAAGCATCCAAACGCCCTCCTTTCATTGTTTTATATCTTATTGATGATATATCCCGCCAGCCCGACAGCAACGGCCGCCGCCGCTGCGGCAAGAATATATGACCTGAACGGTTTTTTGCTCTGCGGCCTGGCCTTGACTACCGCTTCCCGGACCAGGGACGAGGTCCTCATCCCACCGGAGCAGACCACAAAAAAGGCCGGAACCAGAACGCAGAGGAATGCGCAGATATCACGATATTCGCTGTAATCATTCCCTGACAAAAGCATGTACTGGGCCAGATATGCGATGAGCGCGCCGCAGCTGAGACTGCAAAAGGGCAGTAAAAAAACGCCGAAAACGGTCATCGCCAGGAAAAACGACAGACCGACAGGCACGATCAGCAAACCATAAGCGCCGGAAAGGGGCTGCGCACTCCACAAATCGGGAAAATCCGCATAGACCAGGGAAACCACAATGCCTCCGGCAATAAAGAACACAAAGACCAGAAGAGAATAGTTGGAATGGATTCGCTGACTATTCATTTCTTGTCACCGCTTTGAAACTGTGAAGCATAAAAATATGATTAACATAACTACGTTGTGGTAACAATATATTACAAAAGCCCGAATTTATCAAGTACTTTTTTCGATTTTTCAAAAATTTTTTTCTCCTTATGTCAACTTTGAAATGTTTGTAACTGAAAGGAAACAAGTTTTAGTATCAGGCAGTCAAACCGCGCACAATATATAGGTTTACGTTTGTTGACGCAGGTTTTCAGAGAATTACGCCGCTTTATATTATGTAAACCAGATCAACCCTTCTTCCTGCTCGGCCTGATGACATGTCTGTTACGGTTTCTCCGGTTTGCCGGCGCGAATAATCCGCCCGCAAGGCCGCCAGTCATGGTAAAGCTGACCACACTCAGCACCCCGTCCGCGCTCAGCTCACTGCCGATGGCGATAAAGCCCAGCATAAGCAGCAGCACGGTCAGCACAAGGCCAATGAGCAGGCCGCATTTCCATCGGCCTTCCTTCCCCGTACAGGCGGAAAAAGCCGCCGCAAAGGCCGAGAAAAAGCTGAGGCCCGCGCTGAAATAGGCTACTGAGGAGGCGCTGAGATTCATGGCGCTGATGATCCCGGCGCTCAAAAGCAGCAAAATCACCGCTGCCGTCAGCCATACAGCCCCCGCCTTCAAAAGAAACAGCAGGTCAGGCCTGTTTTTGTCGGATTCCATAATAAAGAAACACCCCCGTCAATTAAGATCGTTACAATCCTATTTGACGGGGGTGTTTTTCATGCAAAGAAATTATTTGCGCTTTCTATTTTTGGCTTCAGCTTCTGCAGCTTCCATCTTTGCGGTGGTGGATACGGCCCACTTCTTGGTCTGGATGCGGACTCTGTCCTCACCGGTCTCAAAAGTGATGGTGTCCTCAGTGACCTGGACGATCTTGCCGACGATTCCGCCGATGGTGGTGATCTCGTCGCCGATGCTCAGGCTGCCGCGCATCTCCTCGGTCTTTTTCTTTCTCTTATTCTCCGGGCGGATAATAAGGAAATAGAAGATGGCGAACATGGCCGCCAGCATAATAATCATGGACATACCGCCGCCGGCCGCTGTCGCATCTGCTGTGAGCAATAAAGTCATTGTGTTTTTACCTCCAAAACAGTGTTTCTTGTATTATACATGCAAAATACTTCAATTTCAAGATGCTTATATCCGTTTATCCAAAATTTCTGTAAATTCATGCCTGAACTGGGCAAAGCGGCCCTGATCCAGACTTTCTCTGATCTTTGCCATCAGATCGTTGTAAAAATACAGATTGTGGGCCACGGCCAGGCGCATGGCCAGCATCTCTTCGGCTTTGAACAGGTGCCGGACATAGGCCCGGGAATAACGCCGGCACACGGGGCAGCCGCATTCCGGGTCGATGGGAAGCGTGTCTCTGGCATATTTCTCGTTTTTGATGTTGATGATGCCCTTCCAGGTGAACAAATGCCCATGGCGGCCGTTTCTCGCCGGCATGACGCAGTCAAAAAAGTCAACGCCCCGGGCAACACTTTCGATAATATTTCCGGGTGTGCCCACCCCCATCAGGTAGCGGGGCTTGTCCTTGGGCATATGCTCTTCCACCGCTTCGATGGTGTCGTACATCTCCTGGTGGGTCTCCCCCACCGCCAGGCCGCCGATGGCGTAGCCCGGCAGGTCCAGCTCGGCGATCTGCTTCATGTGACTTACGCGGATGTCCTTGAAGGTTGCGCCCTGGTTGATGCCGAAGAGCATTTGGCCCGGGTTCACCGCATCGTCCATGCTGTTGTACTCGTCCAGCGCCTTCTTACAGCGCTGGAGCCAGCGGAAGGTCCTGTCGCAGGAGCGCTGGACATAATCCCTGGGTGAAGGGATCTTGATGCACTCGTCAAAGGCCATGGCGATGTCTGAGCCCAGGTTTGCCTGGATGCGCATACTCTCCTCCGGGCCCATGAAAATGTGCCGTCCGTCCACATGGGAGTTGAACTTGACGCCCTCCTCGCTGATTTTACGCAGCTGTGCCAGGGAAAAGATCTGAAATCCGCCGCTGTCGGTGAGGATGGGTCCGTCCCAGGTCATAAAACGGTGCAGGCCGCCCAGCTCCTTGATGAGCCCGTCCCCCGGCCGTACATGCAGGTGGTATGTATTGGACAGTTCCACCTGGCAGCCGATCTCTTTCAAATCCCGGGCGGAAAGCGCGCCCTTGATGGCCCCCTGGGTACCCACATTCATAAAAACCGGGGTCTGGACAAGTCCGTGAGGGGTTTCAAATTCGCCGCGTCTGGCACGGCCTTCCTGTTTAAGAAGTCTGAACAAAATCCATTTCTCCTATTCTATCATCATGGCGTCGCCAAAGGAGAAGAATCTGTACCGCTCCTCTACGGCGCACTTGTATGCGTTCAGCACATGCTCTCTGCCCGCAAGGGCGGACACCAGCATGATGAGCGTGCTCTCCGGCAGATGGAAATTGGTGATCAGCGCGTCAATGCACTTGAACCGATAGCCGGGGTAGATAAAAATATTGGTCCAGCCGGAGCTTACCGGCAGGCTGCCGTCCTCATTGGCAAAGCTCTCCAGCGTGCGGCAGGAGGTAGTGCCCACAGCGATGACCCGGTTTCCGGCCTTCTTTGTCTCCGTCACGATCCGGGCTGTGCGCTCCGGGATGATGCAGAACTCCGAGTGCATCTCGTGGTTTTCAATCTCATCCTCTTTTACCGGGCGGAAGGTGCCCAGGCCCACATGCAGGGTGACATAGCAGACATTGACGCCCATGGTCTCGATCTGGGCCAGAAGCTCCCTGGTAAAGTGGAGGCCCGCCGTAGGTGCGGCGGCGCTGCCGATCTCCCGTGAATACACGGTCTGATACCTCTCCGCGTCCTGAAGCTCTTCCTTGATATAGGGCGGCAGGGGCATTTTGCCCAGCCGCTCCAGGACCTCCAGGAAGATGCCCTCATAGTGAAACTGCACGATACGGTTTCCGCCCTCGGCCACGCTTTCCACCGTGGCGGTCAGCTCCCCGCCGCCAAAGCTCAGCTCCGTGCCGGGCTTTGTCTTTCTTCCCGGGCGGCTGAGACACTCCCAGCGTCCCTCGCCAAGATCCCGGAGCAGCACCAGCTCCACACTGCCGCCGGTGGAGCGGCAGCCGATCAGCCTTGCCGGCAGCACCCGGGAGTCATTCAGAACCAGGCAGTCCCCTTTTTTCAAAAACCTGGGCAGATCATAAAAGTGCTCATGGCTGATCTCCCCCGTCTGCTTGTCCAGGTGCATCAGCCGGGAGTGGTCCCGCTGCTGTATGGGTGTCTGGGCAATGAGCTCCTCAGGAAGCTCAAAATCAAAATCGCTTTTTTTCATCCTATATACGCTCCGGTAAAATAAAATCTGATGATATCTTCACAGTCATAGCCGTAGACCGAGGCCATGGCATTGGCCCCCCACTGGCTCATTCCGCAGTTGTGGCCCCAGCCGTCGCCGCGAAAAACAAAGCTGTATCCATCGCTCTCCACGGTAAAGCGGCAGTTATTGAGCCGGATCAGGGAATAGCTGTCCCGGCCCTCCAGCCGAAGGCTAACGCCCTGATCGTCAATATAGGTCATGGCGATCACATTTCCGTTTGCGGAGTACTCCGGAACAAGCTCCCTTACCGTGCCGATGGTATAGCCCTCCGCGCTGAGCTGCCGGGCCATCTCGTCGCCGCTGCGGTAGAGAGTCCAGTCTTTGATGTTATAGTCCACCGCGTCCTCAAAGGGGTCGGTTTTTCCCGACAAATAAGGCTCGTTCACGCCGAAAACATTGATCCCGTCCTCAGAGGCGCCACCGGAGGAGGCAAAATAATAGATGTTGCAGATTTTGCCCTCGTAGCGGACATAGAGCCCGGCGGTTTCGTCAACGGCGGCGTCGGTGGTCCCGTTTGCCTCGGCATAGCCCCGGTAGACCTGGCTCTCCGTATCGTCGCTCAGGTCAAAGTCGTACTCCTCATAGGCGTTCTGATTATAGACCACATAGGTCCTGGCGCATATGGCCTGGGCTTTCAATGCCTCATAGGGCCAGGAGGAGCTCATCTCATAGGGGATGACCCCTTTGACATAGTCTTCAAGCCCGACGTAGTTTACCACGTTGATCCGCCCGCTCTCCCAGGCGGTAAAGCGGACACCGCCGTAGTAGCTGTTTCCGTCAAAGCGGAAAGAGGGCTTTCCCCCGCTGTTTTCCGGCAGAAGCGCGAATCCTCCCGGATCGTCAAACAGCATAATGGGGGCAAAATCTTTGAGCAGCATGGCGCTTTCCCCGGCACTGTAGCTCTGCCCTCTCAGGCGGAAGAGGTCTTTTCGGTTCTCCGCCCCTTCACGGCTGCCGAAGCTGCCGTAAAGCACCCGGTACTCGCCGTTAATGTAGCCCACAAAGCCCCCGTAAGCCAGGGCCGAAGTTCTGGCCTGGGCAAAGTCCGGATAGGCCCCGTCCAGCAGAATGTGCCAGTTCTGGCTCCCCGAAACGGTGAGAGAGGCGCCGCCGTAGCTGAAAATCTGCTGAAACTGCCGGTCTGCATCGTAAAAGCCCACAAGGAAGCCCTCCCCTGCCGGATTGGAGACAGAGGCGCTGTACACGCCATCGTCCCCGTAGCGCAGGCCGATCTTGACAATATCCACGTTTGCAGGCTCATTTTCAAACAGACTGCCGTCGGTATAGCCGCTCCTGTCGATTGCTGTGGACGCGGCGGACAGGATCCCCTTTTCCGGCCCGTCCTCCGGCACGGCCGCAAAGGCGATGCTTTGGCCGGGTAGAAGCAAAATTACTGCGGTAAAGAAAATGAGTATAAAGGGAAGAAAATGTCGTTTTGGCATAAAACCCCCCGAAGAGCTAAGATCAATACATTATATCAGAACAAAAGACGCTTTTCAACTTGAACCGTAATAATCCCAGGCTATGGAGAATAAGTTCTTTTCAGGAAGTTTTTTCATAGGAGGGTATTATGCTTAAAACACCATTGTTCAAGGGCTCCTGCACCGCGATCATAACGCCGTTTACCGAAAACGGGATAGACTATGACCGGCTGGCAAAAAACATCGACTTCCAATTCGAAAACGGGACTGCCGCCCTTGTGGTCTGCGGCACCACCGGCGAAAATCCCACCCACAGCGAGGATGAACACAATGAGCTGGTCCGGTTTACCGTGCAGGCCAGCCGGGGCAGGATGAAGGTCATCGCCGGCGTGGGGAGCAATAACACCAAAACCGCGCTGAAATATGCCCAGAACGCCCGCTATGCCGGCGCGGACGGTATACTGATGGTGACGCCCTATTATAACAAGTCTACCCAAAAAGGACTGATCGAACACTTTAGCTATGTGGCGGACAGGGTGGAAATTCCCATGATTCTCTACAACGTGCCAAGCCGCACCGGCATATCCATCAGCGCGGAGACCTATAAGGTCCTGTCCCAGCACCCCAATATCAACGGCATCAAGGAGGCCTCCGGCGATTTCAGCCTGATTGCCAAGGTCAGAAGCCAGTGCGGAGATGATCTGTTCCTCTGGAGCGGGAACGACGACAACACCGTGCCCATGATGGCGCTGGGCGCCCTGGGCGTGATCTCCGTGGCCAGCAATATCGTCCCGGCGGTAACGGCCAAACTCTGCGCTCTGTGTCTTGAAGGAGACTTTACCGCCGCCACTGCGCTGTACGGCAAGTATGCCAAGCTCTTTTCCACGCTGTTTATCGAGACCAATCCCATCCCGGTAAAGGCCGCCATGAAGCTTATGGATATGGACAGCGGGATCCTCCGTTTGCCGCTGGTGGAAATCAGCGAGGAAAACCTGGCAAAGCTGAAAGCGGTTATGCGGGAGAGCGGACTGAATGTATAAAAGCTGCCGCTCAAGGCAGCAGCTTTACTTCGTTGATTTTTATTTCCCTGACAGCAGAGATGTCGCCGCTGCACAGGGCTACATGGCAGCCGTAAATCAGGCTGTGGTGAAAATACAGCATACGGCCATCAAGGCAGGCTGTGTTGCGCTCCAGTTCCACAGTGAAGGAAGAAAGGGGCGTTTTCAGCCCTGTGCCGATATATTTTACCGCGCTCTCCTTCATGCACCAAAGCTTGGTGAAAGCGTATGCCTTATTTTCGCTCTCTTCGATAAATTGCCTCTCCGGAGCGGTGAAATACTTTTCCGAGAGCCTCCTGTCGCAGTCCCTTTCCGTCTGAATATCGAGACCGATCGGGCTATCCGATACCGCACAGGCGGCAAACCTGCCGGAATGGGACAGATTGAAGGATATCCCGCCTCCCACAAGCTCCGGCTTGCCGTCTTTGCCGCAGGAAATGTCCAGCGGCGGCGTAATCCCAGGCGCGGCGGATTCAAGGGCTTTGATGAGCAGCAGCTCCGCCCCAAGGCCCTGCTTTCGGGCCAGAACATTTTTCTGCCGCTTCAGTTTTTCCCGCCGGTAGGGAGAAAGAGGATATTCCCTGTCAGGGTCAAGGCCGGAAACATCGGCAAAATAAACTTCCAGCATCAGGCGCGCATGGCATTGATGGTTTTGGCGATCAACTCATTCAGCTCCACGCCCATCATCTCCGCACCGCGCCGGATCACGTCTCTGGAGCAGCCGGCGGCAAATTTCTTGTCCTTGAATTTCTTCATCACGGACTTTGCCTCCATATCGGAAATGCCGGTAGGCCGCATCAGGGCCACCGCGCCGATCAGGCCGGTGAGCTCGTCGGTGGCAAACAGCACCTTCTCCATATATTTTACCGGCTCCACATCAATGCAGATGCCGTAGCCGTGGCTGATAACCGCGTGGATGACTTCCTCGTCGATATCCAGCGCATGGAGCATTTCGTTGGCTTTTACGCAGTGCTGCTCGGGGTACAGCTCAAAGTCAATGTCGTGGAGCATTCCCACCGTGCGCCAGAAATCCACGTTTTCCGGGTCGTATTCCTTGGCAAACTCCCCCATGACCTTGGATACGGTCTCCGCGTGCTGGATGTGGAAGGGCTCCTTGTTGTATTGTTTTACAAGCTCTTCGGCCTGCTCAGGTGTAGGTATGTAGCTCATATTGTTTTCCTCCTGTTTTTCCCCATGATACACTTTTGCTCCGTGTAAATCAAGTAAAAACAGAGCCGTTTTTCGCGGCTCTGTTTTCATCGTCAGGGCTTTGCCGTAACAGCGGGAGAATTGAGCATATCGTTTCTGCCGTTGTTTTCGCCTTCGAACATGTCCTCAATGTCTCCCACAACACCGTCATCAGGGTTGCCGGTCACGTTGGGACCGACATCTCCGTTGACGTTAGGGCTGACATTGGGGCTGACCACACTGGGCGTGACCTCAGTGTTGACCTCGGGAGTGACTCTCGGGCTTGTTACCGTATTGTCCGTTATCCTGCCGTCACCGCAGGCGCTAAACAGCGTCGCAATGATCGCTGCCATGGCGATATATGCAATGATCTTCTTCATGTCTTTCCTCCTTGTTTGTTGACAAGCATATTATTTGTCTGCGTAAAAATAATATGTATAGAATTTTTCGGTGATTGATAATTCCTGATGCTTATGCTAAAATCCAAAACATGAAAGAACTGAAGAAAAATCAAATATTTACC
>SAMEA3663248__coassemble_676_pt1 | contig 11821 bp, 12 predicted proteins | sample SAMEA3663248__metabat2_low_PE_036 | metagenome-assembled genome bin SAMEA3663248 (sample SAMEA3663248) | pig gut metagenome | biome: pig gut; feature: pig-associated habitat; material: faeces | place: China | collected 2013 | reverse complement strand
CGGCAACAATGTCCAGGCCCTGACCAACGTCTGCTTCACCGTGGAGCAGGGGGAATATGTGGCCATCATGGGCGAGAGCGGCAGCGGCAAAACAACCCTGCTGAACATCCTGGCCGCCCTGGATAAGCCTACCTCCGGCGAGGTGCTCTTAAACGGCCGCAACATCGTGGAGATCAAGGAAAAAGACATCTCCGCCTTCCGCCGGGACAACCTGGGCTTCGTGTTTCAGGACTTTAACCTGCTGGACACCTTCTCCGTTCAGGACAACATCTTCCTGCCCCTGGTGCTTGCCGGCAAAAGCTTCGACGAGATGAGCCGCCGGCTCCAGCCCATCGCCACCAAATTGGGCATCCGGGACATTCTGAATAAATATCCCTACGAGATCTCCGGCGGCCAGAAGCAGCGCACCGCCGTGGCCCGGGCCCTGATCACCGATCCCCAGCTGATCCTGGCCGACGAGCCCACCGGGGCGCTGGATTCCAAGGCCACCGATCGGCTGCTGAAGCTCTTCGAGGAGATCAACGCCGACGGCCAGACCATTCTGATGGTGACTCACTCCGTCAAGGCCGCCTCCCACGCCAAGCGGGTGCTGTTTATCAAGGATGGCGAGGTCTTCCACCAGCTGTACCGGGCCAACATGACCGAGGACGAGATGTACGGCAAGATCGCTGACACCCTGACCCTCCTGCAGAAAGGCGGCCGCAATGCATAAAGCCTTTTATCCCCGGCTTGCCGCCCAGAACTGCATCAAAAACGGCAAGTTCTACTTCCCCTACCTGCTGACGGTGATTTTCAGCTCCGCCGCCTTCTACATCGTTCTGGCCCTGTCCCAGACCGGCTCCCTGCCGGAGCTGCAGCGCTATTTCTACCTGAGCATGTTCATGCTCATCGGCACCTTTGTGCTGGGCCTGTTCTTCATCATTTTCCTGATCTATACCAACAGCTTCCTCATGAAGCGCCGTGGCAAGGAGCTGGCGCTGTACAACATTCTGGGCATGGGCAAGGGAAACATCGGCGTGGTGCTGTGCTACGAGACCCTGTACACCTGGCTCATCGGCGCCGGCGGGGGCATCCTGCTGGGGATGCTGCTGCAGCGGCTCATCACCATGCTGGTGACGAAAATGCTTCGCATCGACGTGAAGTATGAATTTTTTATCTCCGTCTACGGCATCGCCGTCACGGCGATCTTTTTCGGCGCGGTGCTCTTTGTGACGCTGCTTTTGAACCTGGGCCGGCTCCGTGTGCAAAAGCCCGTGGAGCTGCTGCGGCAGGGGAACGTGGGCGAGCGCGAGCCCAAGACCCGGTGGCTGCTGACCATTCTGGGCCTTCTCAGCCTGGGCGGCGGTTACACCATCGCCCTCACCACCCACAACTCCGTTCAGGCCATTGGCGTGTACTTTGTGGCGGTGTTTCTGGTGATTATCGGCACCTACTGCCTGTTTTCCGCCGTCAGCGTGGTTCTGCTGAAAGCCCTGCGGAAGAACAAGTGCTTTTTCTACCGCACAGGCAACTTCATCGGCGTCTCCGGTATGCTCCACCGCATGAACCGCAACGCCGTGGGACTGGCCAACATCTGCATCCTGTCCACCATGGTGCTGGTGATGATCTCCGCCACCCTGGCCCTGTTTCTGGGCACCGAGGACGCCATCACCACCCGCTACCCCGGGGACCTGAACGCGGAGGTCTGGTACTGGACGGACAAGACCTTTGACACAGACAAGGCCGAACAGAAGCTGACGGAGGCCCTGAAGGAGCAGGGCGCTACCGTGACAAGCTCCCTGAGCTACACCACCACCGAGCAGTCCGCCGCCTTTGACGGCAGCAGCTTTCTCATCCAGGACGACGTGTACGATGTAAGCCACGACCGGATGCTGGTTTTGCTGACGGCGGAGGACTACAATAAGCTCTCCGGCCAGAACGTGAGCCTTGCAAAGGATCAGCTGCTGATCTCCGGCAGCGACAGCCTTGTGGGCGATGTGCGCTTTGTCTTCCGGGCCGGGAGCGGCGAGCGGGTGATGAACTTCAGCGCCGCGCCCACGGCCGAAAAGTTCAGCATGAGCAGCGGGGACGTGTATCTGGGCATGGTGGACTACATCATCCTGCCGGATCTGGACACGCTGAAGGAAGTGGAAAACAACTGCGCGTTTGCCCTGGGGGAGGACGAACGCACGCTGTCCTGGTTCTGTGAGATCAACACCGACGGCAGCGACCAGCAGATAGCCCAGTGGGGCCAGCAGCTTGCCGACCCGGACCTCTGCGGCTTTAACGGAGACAAGGATATCCAGTGGGAGCTGTTTCGCGTGGACACCCAGGCGGAGAACCGGCAGGACTTCTACACCATGAACGGCGGCTTTTTCTTCTTAGGCGTGTTCCTGGGGATCGTATTTTTGATGGCCACGGTGCTCATCATCTACTACAAGCAGATTTCCGAGGGCTACGAGGACCGGGAGCGCTTTCGCATCATGCAGCAGGTGGGCCTGGAAAAGCGGGAGATCCGCCGCAGCATCAATGTGCAGATTTTGATCGTGTTTTTCGCGCCCCTGGTGGTGGCGGGGGTCCATGTGGCCTTCGACTTCAACCTGGTGCGGCTGATGCTGGTGCTCTTCGGGCTGAATAACGCCGCCCTCACCGCCTGGTGCACCGTGGGCACCTTCCTGGTCTTTGCCCTGATCTACGCGCTGGTGTACCTCTTGACCGCAAGGGTGTACTACCGCATCGTCAGCGGCGAGAGCAGAGAGTGAGAATAATCAAAAAAGACCCGCTCCGGATTTTTCCGGAGCGGGTTTTCGTTGTGAGGACGCCATTTGTGGCGCGGATTCGGTGAAGAAGGGCGGGGGACAGCTGCACCCCGGCGCACTTGCATTTTTCCCGCGGAGTGACTAAAATTGATACTAATTCTTGATTAAATCTTTTAATCAAGAATTAGTTTGAGAACAGCTCCGCCTTTTAGAATACTGCATTGAATAGCAAAAAGAGAGCGCAGAAAGAGGACGAAAAGCCCTTTTTCTGCGCTCTCATTCTTTATTCACCCTGCGGCGGACTGTGTTTTGACTGACGGTAATTAGTTCATGAACTTGTCGATGGCCTCGTTCAAGGCCTGGAGCTGATCCTGGTCGCCCTCTCCGGCGTTGTTGATACAGTGCTCCAGGTGGTCTTTGAGGATGACCTTGGCCGTGCTGTTCAGCGCCGAGCGGACGGCGGCCAGCTGGACCAGCACCTCTGTGCAGTCCCGCCCGTCCTCCACCATGCGCTTGACCGACTCCAGATGGCCGATGGCCCGGGAGAGCCGGTTGATCACCGCCTTGGTCTGGGTGTGGGTATGGCCGTGCCCCTCGCCGTGGGTATGGCTGTGGGTGTGCCCGTCGCCGTGGTCGTGGCTATGGCTGTGAACCACGCCGTCGCCGTGATCGTGGAGCAATATCTCTTCTTCCGGAATATGCATGGCAGCCTCCAATTTAGCGGTTTATCATGCTAAAATAATACCGCAATTCAGACCCGAAAACAAGCCCCCCGGGGGGATAAGTCATACGACAGTTTCATAAAAAGTGTCTGGTTTTTATCAAAATAGTACTACAGATGAATTTCCACCTGGTCCCCGGCGCGCAGGCTGTCTTTCTCCACGTCGCAGTCCAGGGCGATGAGCTTTACGCCCGCCTGAGCGGCCTGACACAGGGCCTCGGCAAATTCCGGGTGGGTGGCCCGGTTGGGCTCGAAGTATTTCACGCCCTTCATCTGGATGATGAACACCGCGTATGCCTCAAAGCCCTCCTGCACGCAGCGGATCAGCCCGTGCAGGTGCTTTACGCCCCGCTCCGTGGGCGCGTCGGGAAAGCGGACCACGCCGTTGTCCTCCAGGGTCACGCCCTTTACCTCCGCAAAGGCCTTTTTGCCGCCGTGCTCAAAATAGAAGTCGAAACGGGAGTCCCCGTGGACCCGCTCCGGCCGGATCAGCTCCGGCACATAGCCCGGTCCGCCGGCGCTGAGCCACTCGCCGAAGACCCGGTTGGGCGCGACAGCGTCCATGTTGATGAGCCGTTCGCCCTTGCGGACGGCGATCAGGTCATAGGCGGTTTTTCGCGCCGGGTTTGCGGAGTGCTGCACAAAAATTTCCGCCCCAGGCAAGAGCAGCTCTTTGCAGCGCCCGGTGTTTTTCACATGGCAGACCTGCGTCTGCCCGTTAAGCAGAATATGGGCGATAAAGCGGTTGGGGCGGTCAAGAAAGACCGCCTCATGGATGTTGTCGTATGTCATTCACTTCACCAGCAAAAAAGGTTTTCCGTAGCGGTAGGGGCTGCCCCGCTGGCCGGTCAGGACGCTGTTTTTCATGCCCTCGCTGTCCGTCACCACCATCCCGGCGATCCGGTCAAGGCCCTGCTCCAGCAGCGCCGGGCAGAGAGGCACGGAGGGGCCGGTGAGGATGGTATAAGCCCCCCGGCACAGGTCCAGCAAATGGGGCAGGGTCTTGTTGATGAGGGTGCTGCCGGTGATGATCACAATATCACAGCGGGGGAGGAGCAGATCGCAGGCGGAGTCCGGATAGTCGCCCTCCTGGGGCGCTTTTTCCAGGGTGTAAACCGTTTTGGCGTCCCGGCGCATCTCCGGCGGGCCGTTTAAATGGCCGATCAGGCCCACGGTCTTGCCCTTGAAATCCAGCCCCTCGGTGTAGTAGCGGTCCATGCTGTCCTCGGCGTGGAGGGCGCTCACCCGTTCCTCCGTGTTCAGCGCCGAATTGACGGCGGCCAAGGCCATGCTGGCCTCCTCAAAGTTCCAGCTTTTGATGCCCTCCGCCGCCCGGCGGACTTCCAGGCCGTTCAAGCCCTGCGGAAACAGGAGAGGGATGCTGCTGCCCGGCGTGAACATGCCCACAGCGGCGTTTTGTTCGCTGAAGGCCATGGACCAGCGCTCACCCCGGCAGGTCTCCGTCACCCGGGGCCCCCGGGGCACGGCGTCAATAATGCCCTCATAGAGGGAGAAAAAATCAGCCATTGACAAACTCCTTTATCCACTGGCGGAGAATGCGGCGGGCGGTCTCGTCGCCGTAGCCGCTGGTTTTCAGCAGCACCGTGTCGCTGTCCTGGGCCAAAACCTGATGGAGGTTTTGGATGAGCATGGTGTATTTTTCGCCCAGGCCGAACTGCTCGTGGGCCTTTTGGGCCTCCTCCGGGGTTTTCAGCACGCCGACGCAGGGCTGATCTGATGACAAAAATTCCGCAAGCTGCTGCCGGTACTGGGGGATGACCATCTCAAAGCCGCCAAACTCGTCGATGACGGAGAAGGGGTAGTATTCGGCCTCCTGTAAAAGCTGCGCCGCAGGGCCGCGAAAAACCTCGTTGTCCCTTTTGGGCGGGACGGTTGTCATATCCAGAAAGCGCAGAGCCTCGAAGCCCTCGATCCCGGCGGCGGCCGCCGCCGGAAGCAGGTCTACGCCTGTGATCTTCCCAGTGTCGTCCCGGGAAGCCTCCGTCACATAGCCCCCGGCCATGGCCAGGACGGGGCCCAGCTCTTCCCGTAAAAGCTTGGATTTTCCGCAGCCCGCCGGGCCGCACAGAAACAAATGCTTTTTCATGGCAATTTCCCCTTCGTTTCATATAGCTCCAGTATACACGATTTTGCTTTTTTGTAAAGGTAAAGGGTAAAGAAGGACCCGCTTCGGCCCGGTGTTTATGGGCCAAAGCGGGCGCTGGTATTCAGTTTCACCCTGCTGATCTGCGGGTGAGCGCTGCATACCGGACATCTCTGTTTTAGTAAACGATGATTAAATCGGCAAGAGCGGATCTCAAGAAAATTTGCGTTCTGATGATGGCACTTTTTCGCAGGAATACTTTGTGTATTGCAAGAAAAAGTGACGAAATCAGGGCGTAAATTTTCCGGGAGTCGCCGAAGGCGATTTATTCAGCGTTTACTTTAAAGGGCCGTTCGTGAATTGCCGCTACGGTTTGTGAACAAGCAAGACAAGAAATGTCCAATCGGCAAGTCCGATCAGGATATTCATTACCGAAAGCACAGCTAAGGGTCGCCTGAGCCTGTCGTCGATCCGCTTTTTGATGATCCGGACAAGAGATACAATTCCCAGAGGAATATTGAGCAGAAAAAAGAAGACCTGGCCGACGGCCAAAAAATACAATATTTCTGCGTGGATAATAAGAACGAAAATGAACAGGAAAGCCCAAAGAAAGAGGATCGAACTGAGGATTAACAGGGTCTGTCCATTGGTTTTTTTCTTCAAAATACCACCTCATTCAATATGTAAAGCAGCCCGTGCCCTTTGCGATCATCACGACGATCCCAAAGGAGACAGTTTTCAGCGAATTTCTCTCTGCGCCAAAAGAACATAATCCCTTGGGTCGCTGACATTTTCTTCTTTTAAGACAGAAATGACCATGTCAAAGGGATAGCCCAGCTGGGAAAGCATCTCATCCAGCGATGGATATTCCCTGTCGTCAAAGAAAAAAGTAATGTCAAAGTATTCTCCAGACCGGGTCATATCCGAAGAAATGCCGGTTTTGTGCGTTCGGTTTTCCATCTGGAATGTTAAATCAAGAATGGGCGCATGGATTTCAATGCACTTTCTCATCAGATCACAGATGTCCTGCCATCTGCATTTCAGCGGCTGCGGCTTTTTCCGCCCGAATAAGGCCATGTCCATCAAACTCCTTTTTTGAAATCTGCCGGGATGATTTGTCATATCTTTGTGAGCAAAACCACGGTTTCAATATGGTTGGTATAGGGAAACATATCCACCGGCTGGATGCGCTGTACACGGTAGCCGCCCTGGCAGATCATGTCCAGGTCCCTGGCCAGGGTCTCCGGGTTGCAGGAGACGTAGACAATACGCCTGGGCGCGGCTTTCAGCAGGGAGCCGATGAAGCGCTCGTCGCTGCCGGAGCGGGGCGGGTCCATGAACACCACGTCGGGCCGGTGGCCGTCAGAGACCATCTGCTCCATGTATTTCCCCGCGTCCCCCTGGGTAAACCAGCAGTTTTTCACGCCGTTGAGCCGGGCGTTGACAATGGCGTCCTTCACCGCGTCGCCGTTTAACTCCACGCCGATGACCTGCTTTGCCCGGTCGCTTGCCGTCAGGCCGATGGTGCCGATGCCGCAGTAGGCGTCCAGCACCGTCTCCTTTCCCGTCAGACCCGCAAATTGCACCGCCGCGGAATAGAGCTTTTCCGTCTGCGCCGGGTTGATCTGGTAAAAAGAGCTGGGGGAGATGCGGTAGCGCTTGCCGCAGAGAATATCCTCAATATACCCCGGGCCATAGATCACCTTATCCCGCCGACCCAGCACCACCGGGCCGAAGCGGTCGTTGATGTTCAGCACCACGGTGCTGATCTCCGGGTGAAGCGTTAAAAGCTTTGCCAGAAAGGGCTTTTGCAGCTTAAAAATGGGGGAGACCGCCACAAGCACCACCATGACCTGGCCTGTGGCAAAGCCCCGGCGCACCAGCACATGCCGCAGCCAGCCGCTGCCGCTGCGCTCGTCATAGACCGGTATTTTAAACGCCGGCAGCAGCTTTCGTATGCTGACAATGATTTTGTCCGCCAGCTCATCCTCGATCATGCACGCGTCCACCGGCACGATGGCGTGGCTGCCCGGCTGGTAGATGCCGGAGACCACCCGCCGGTTCCGGTCCAGGCCGAAGGCGGCGTGGACCTTGTTCCGGTAATGCAGGGGATGGTCCATGCCCATGATCTCCTCCACATGGCCGAAGCGGCCCAGCAGGGAGATTACTTTTTTCTGTTTATGCAAAAGCTGCTCGTTGTAGCGCATGTTCTGGAGCTGGCAGCCGCCGCAGGCGCGGCGCTGAGGACAGCCGTTTTTTTCGATCTCGTTCATTCCCAATAACACCTCAAGCATAGCATACCACAGATTTCGCCCAAACTCCACCTCTTTTGCGCCAAAGCTGTTGAGAAAGCATGTGGAAATGTGGTAAAATACTCTCGCCGTCAAAGGCTGGAAGCCTTTGACGGCGAAGGGGGTTCGCTCCGAAGCGCGCATAATAAAGCTGTCATTCTAAAGCTGTCATTCTGAGCTGCGAAGCGGCGAAGAATCCCGTGGATAGAAGTACCCAGCCACCGGACGGGATCCTTCGCAAACGCTCAGGATGACCGCTGGTTAGCTGCGCGCTGTTCAAGCCTCCCCTGACAGGGGAGGTGCCGAACGCAGTGAGGCGGAAGGGTTTGCTTCATCGCTGCCTTTGACTACCCCTCAGTCACGCTATGCGTGACAGCTCCCCTGACAAGGGGAGCCTTTTGCGGGCGCATCGTAAAGCGCCCATACAACCGTCCCCAGAACCCATTCGTAGGGGCGATTCACGAATCGCCCACCAGTTGCGCCAAAAGCATGCTGTCATTCTGAGGAACGAAGTAACGAAGAATCCTGTGATCAGGACTCCCAGTGTTATCGGACGGGATCCTTCGCAAACGCTCAGGATGACATAAAGGAAAGGAATTTTATGGACATTCTTTACTCCGACAAGGACATTATTGTATGCCTGAAGCCTGCCGGGGTGCTCTCCACGGATGAGCCGGGGGGACTGCCGGAGCTTTTACGCGCCGAACTGGGGGCAAAGGACATCCGCACCGTCCACCGGCTGGACCGGGTGGTCAGCGGGCTGATGGTGCTGGCCCGGAACGCCGCCGCGGCCTCCGAGCTGTCCCGCCAGATCCGGGAGGGCGGCTTTGACAAGGACTATCTGGCCGTGGTCCACGGCGAGACTTTGCCTCGGGGCGAGATGGTGGACCTGCTGGCCCGGGACAAGGCAGAGCGCAAGACCTATGTGGCGGATGCGCCCGGCAAGGGCGTGCAGCAGGCCATCTTGCGCTATGAGACCCTGGGACGAGCCCAGGGCCTGAGCCTGGTGAAAATCCGGCTGATCACCGGCCGCACCCATCAGATCCGCTGCCAGTTCTCCTCCCGGGGCCTGCCTCTGGTGGGAGACCGGAAATACAGCCTCCTTGAGGACGGCTGCCCCATCGCCCTCTGGTCTCACATGCTGTCCTTTTCCCACCCGGAGGACGGGCGGCCATTGGTCTTCACCGCCCCGCCGCCGGACATTTTTCCCTGGAACCTCTTTTGAGCGCCGGAAACCCCTCCGGCGCCTTTTCACGCCCCGGGGCATATACTGTACAGGGTCCTTCTGACCCCGGAAAGGACTATGCCAAATGGGTGTATGCAACGCCAACAAGGAGCTTAGCACACAGATTATCGACTGCGGGGACCGTTTCACCGTCAAGCTGTCGCTGACGGCGGAGCCGGACATTGTGACGAACCCCACAGACATCGTTTTGATTCTTGACCGCTCCGGCACTTGTGCATGGGCTCCAGATCACCGATCTCGCTGGCCTTGCCTACGATGCGTATGCCCAAAATCCCGGCTGCCGCTGCCAGCGCCGGGCTGACCCGGCCGTTTTTGGCGAAGTTGGAGAGAGACTCCAGAGAGAACATCAGGTGGGTCCGCTGACGATAGGCCTTGATCTCCCGGCAGACCTGCTCAAATTCCAGCCCGGAGAAGATCAGCTCCCGGTATTTCTCCGTGATCAGCTCCATCTCCGGTCCGGTGGAGAGAGTGTCCAGAATAAAAACTTTCCGGTCGGGATAACGGCCCCGGTATTCGTCTGCGGCGATGGCGGCGGCATTGTAGCAGCCGGAGAGATGGCTGGTGATGGCGCTGCCGTAGACAATATCCGCGTCGCCGAAGGCCTCCAGCCAGTCGCCCACGCTGGGGCAGGCGGTGCTGGATTTGCCCTTGTATTCCTTCAGCTCCTTGAGCATCTGCGGCACATCCAGACGGCTGTCATCCACATACTCCCTGTCCCCGGCCAGAACCTTCAGCGGAACTATAATACATCCATGAGTGATTTGATGCGATCCGGCTTTGCCGCCGGGATAAAAGATTTTTGTCTGCCGGCCTACAATGAGATCCCGACGTGGGGCTGTACCTGGAGCAGACGGTAAAATATATCAACGGCTATTTCGCGCCTTTTCCCGACATGGAGCTGACGGCCTCCATGGTCAGCAACTATGTGAAAAAGGGGCTTGTGTCCAACCCTGTCAAAAAGCAGTATTCCAGGGAGCAGATCTCTTACCTGATCTATATCAGTATTGCCAAAGTCTCCGTTTCTATCGACAACATCAACCTGATGCTGCAGATCCAGCAGGACTCTTACCCCACGGAAACGGCCTATGAGTATTTCCGCAAGGAGCTGAAAAACGTGCTGGACTATGTTTTCGGCTTTAAGGATAAGCTGGACAATGTGGGCGTGGAGGACACGGAACAGAAGTTCCTGCTGCGAAAGGCGGTTATCGCCTTTGCCCATAAGATGTATCTGGATATGTACTTCGCCGCTTTGAAAGCGGAGAAGGAAAAGGAATGACCGCCAAAGGCCGCAGGCCCTGGCGGTCAAAATTTTTTTCAAAAAGGTATTGACAAATCAGGCTTGAAGGGATATTATACAAACAACCTACCGGGGAAGTAGGGAATAAAAATCACAGAGGAGCTGTGAATATGGTTTGCAAAGAATATTACAGCACGGGAGCTTTCCGATGTTGACCCGCTGAATAGATCGTCCGATCATCAATCCATAAAAATATTTATTAAAGGAGTAAAAATCATGTCTGCTATTTATACATCTGCCGATCAGCTTATTGGAAAGACCCCTCTGCTTGAGCTCACTCATATCGAAAAAGAACTTGGCCTGAAGGCAAAAGTCCTGGCAAAGTTAGAGTATTTTAACCCCGCCGGTTCCGTGAAAGACCGTATCGCCAAGGCCATGATCGACGACGCGGAGAGCTCCGGCAAGCTGAAGGCCGGCGCAACCATTATCGAGCCCACCTCCGGCAACACCGGCATCGGCCTTGCCGCTGTGGCCGCCGCGAGAGGCTACCGCATCATCATCGTCATGCCCGAGACCATGTCCGTTGAGCGCCGCCAGCTGATGAAAGCCTATGGCGCGGAGCTGGTACTCACGGAAGGCGCAAAGGGCATGAAGGGCGCCATTGCCAAGGCGGAGGAGCTGGCAAAGGAGATCCCCAACAGCTTCATTCCCGGCCAGTTCACCAACCCCGCAAACCCCAAGGCCCATTTTGAGACCACCGGTCCCGAAATCTTCGCGGATACCGACGGCGCAGTGGATATCTTCGTGGCAGGCGTTGGCACCGGCGGCACCGTCACCGGCGTTGGCGAATACCTGAAGAGCAAGAAGCCCGAGGTCAAGGTCGTTGCCGTTGAGCCCGCTTCTTCCGCCGTTTTGTCCACCGGCGTGGCCGGCGCACATAAGATCCAGGGCATCGGCGCAGGCTTTGTGCCCGATGTGCTGAACACCAAGGTCTATGACGAGATCATCACCGTCTCCAACGAGGACGCCTTTGCCACCGGCAAGCTGGTGGGCAAGAAAGAGGGCGTTCTGGTGGGCATCTCCTCCGGCGCAGCCGTCTGGGCCGGTGTGGAGCTGGCAAAGCGCCCGGAGAACGAGGGCAAGACCATTGTGGTCCTTCTGCCCGACACCGGCGACCGGTACCTGTCCACCCCGCTGTTTGCCGAATAATTTACGGAACAAAAGCCACAATTCTTCATAAAATCCTCTTTTCCCTACAATGTCTGCCTGTTCGCGAAAGCGGACAGGCAGACTGCAACCGGGCTGAATGCGTTAAGCAGTCAGCCCGGTTGTTTTACTTTTATCGGAGAGTCATCCAGAGGAGGGAAACGACGAAGGCCGGTCATTCTGAACCGCAGACGGGCGGCTTTCTTCTCGAATCCGCGCGCCGTTCAAGCCTCCCCTGACAGGGGAGGTGCCGAACGCAGTGAGGCGGAGGGGTTTGC
>SAMEA3663248__coassemble_671_pt1 | contig 11860 bp, 14 predicted proteins | sample SAMEA3663248__metabat2_low_PE_036 | metagenome-assembled genome bin SAMEA3663248 (sample SAMEA3663248) | pig gut metagenome | biome: pig gut; feature: pig-associated habitat; material: faeces | place: China | collected 2013 | reverse complement strand
CTTCTGATTCCCGCAATCCCGATAAACATTTGCGGGTGCGGAAAAATCCGCCCCCGCAGCTCCATGCAAAGGAGACACATCAATGATCGTCTTACAACAGCTTATCAATGGCCTGCAGCTTGGCTCCGTCTACGCGCTGATCGCCCTGGGCTACAGCATGGTATACGGCATCATCCTGCTGCTGAACTTCGCCCACGGTGACATCATCATGGTGGGCGGTTATATCGCCCTTCTGATCATCTCCGCCGGGATCAGCCCTCTGGTGGCCGTCGTCGCCTCCGTGGCGGGCTGTATTGTTCTGGCCTGTCTGATCGAAAAGGCGGCCTACACCCCGCTGCGCTCCGCCCCCAGGATCTCCCTGCTGATCACCGCCATCGGCGTCAGCTACTTTTTGGAGAACGTGGCACAGCTCATTCTGGGCGCGGACCCCAGAGTGTTCCCCAACACCGCCGTTATCCCCTCTGTCACCTATAATGTGGGCGGACTGAACATCTCTCTGACCACCATCGTCACGCTGGCGGTGGCAGTAGTGTCCATGGCGGCCCTGACGCTGCTGGTGCAGAAGACCAAAATGGGCAAGGCCATGCGCGCCGTGTCCGAAGATATGGGCGCGGCCCAGATGATGGGCATCAACATCAACCGCACCATCACCTTTACCTTTGCCGTGGGCGCGGCCCTGGCCGGTATCGGCGCCATCCTCTACTGCTGCAAGTACCCCCAGGTCAAGCCCACCACCGGCTACCTGCTGGGCCTGAAGGCCTTTGTGGCGGCGGTGCTGGGCGGCATCGGCTCCATCCCCGGCGCCATGCTGGGCGGCCTGGCCATCGGCGTGGCTGAGGTGGTCGTCACCGCTCTGGGTTATTCCACATGGACTGATGCGGTGGTCTTTGCCATCCTGATTGTTGTTCTGTTGGTCAAGCCCACCGGCTTTATGGGCGCCAGCATGAATGAGAAAGTTTGAGGCGGCATATGGAAATGAAAAAACTGAACCCCCCCTATGCCTACATTATTAATACAGTTGTCCTGGTAGCCCTTCTGGTGCTGGGCAACATGCTCTTTGCCGGCGGCGCGCTGAACCGGGCCACCAAGTCCGTCATTCTGCAGTGCGGCGTATACAGCATTATGGCCGTGTCCCTGAATATCTGCACCGGCTATCTGGGCCAGCTCCCTCTGGGTCACGCGGGCTTCATGGCTGTGGGCGCATACGCGGGCGCACTGTTCTGGAAGGCCGTGCCCGGCCTGCCCACGCCTGTGGCCATTGTCTGCGGCATCCTTATCGCCGGGCTGGCCGCCGCCCTTTTCGGCGTGATTATCGGCGTACCGGCCCTGCGGCTGAAGGGCGACTATCTGGCCATCATCACCCTGGGCTTCGGCGAGATCATCCGCATCGCCATCATCAATCTGCCGGACATCACCGGCGGTACCCCGGGCCTGCTGAACGTGCCCAAGTACACCAACTTCACCGTCACCTTCCTGTGCCTGGTGGTCTGCTGCTTTGTGGTGCACAATCTGATGCACTCCCGCCACGGCCGGGCCATCCTGGCCATCCGGGACAATGAGATCGCTGCCGACTGCTGCGGCATCAACCTGACGGCCTATAAGGTGTTTGCCTTTGCCCTGTCCGCCTTCTTCGCCGGTGTGGCCGGCGCGGTATATGCGGGCTTGCAGGGCTCTCTGTTCCCCAAGTCCTTCGACTTCATGGCCTCCATCAACGTGCTGGTCATGGTGGTGCTGGGGGGCATGGGCTCCATGACCGGCTCCATCATCGCGGCCACGGTACTGACGGCGCTGCCGCTGATCATGCAGTCCTTCAACAGCTACCGCATGGTAGTCTACTCCCTGCTTCTGATCGTGGTGATGATCTTCAAGCCCTCCGGCCTGCTGGGCCATAAGGACTTTTCCATGACCAAAACCATCGAGTATTTCATGAATTTCAGGGCCATCCGCGCCCGGAAGAAGGAGGCGGCAACGGATGAGTGAGCTGAAACCCCTGCCCAGCAACGCTTTTCTGCTGGAGCGGGATATGGACAAAACGCCGGTATTGGAGACCCACCACCTGGGCATCGACTTCGGCGGATTGACCGCCGTCAACGACGTGTCCATCACCATCGGCCGGGAAGAGATCGCGGGCCTGATCGGCCCTAACGGTGCCGGCAAGACCACAGTCTTTAACCTGCTGACCAATGTGTATACCCCCACCCGGGGCGACATTTTGCTGGACGGCAAGTCCACCAAGGGCCTGAAAACCTGGCAGGTCAACCGCATGGGCGTGGCCCGTACCTTCCAGAACATCCGCCTGTTCAAGAGCCAGACCGTTCTGGACAATGTGCTCTCCGGTCTGCATAACGAAATGGATTACGGCATCCCCGGGGCTATCTTCCGCTTCCCCGGCTACTGGCGGGCAGAGAAGATCGCCCGCAACCGGGCCAAGGAGTACCTCTCCATCTTCGGCATGGAGGATCTGGCCGACGCCACCGCAGGCAGCCTGCCCTACGGTGCGCAGCGCCGGCTGGAGATCGCCCGGGCCCTGGCCACCAACCCCTCCATTTTGCTGCTGGACGAGCCTGCTGCCGGCATGAACCCGGCGGAGACCGCCGAGCTGATGGAAAACATCCTGAAGATCCGGGAGACCTTCAAAATCGCCGTCCTGCTGATCGAGCATGACATGAACCTGGTCATGGGCGTCTGCGAGAGTATCGCCGTGTTGAACTACGGCCAGGTCATCGCCAAGGGCACCCCTGCCCAGATCAGAGAAAACCCGGCGGTCATCGAGGCCTATCTGGGCAAGAAGGGAGGCGCGGCACAATGATGCTCAGCGTAAAGGATCTGAATGTGTATTACGGCCCCATCCACGCGGTCAAGGGCGTGAGCTTTGACGTTGATCAGGGCGAGATCGTCACCCTGATCGGCGCGAACGGCGCAGGGAAATCCACCATTCTGAAAACCGTCTCCGGCCTCCTTAAGCCAAAAGGCGGAGAAGTGGATTTTATGGATAAAAAGATCAGCGGCACCGCTCCTCACAAGATCGTGGAGCTGGGTATCGCCCATGTTCCCGAGGGACGGCGCATCTTCACCAAAATGACTGTGGAGGAGAATCTGGAGATGGGCGCGTTCACCGCCCCCAGCGCCTCTGTGGAGGAGAGCAAGGAGCAGGTGTTCCAGCGCTTCCCCCGCCTGAAGGAGCGGCGGAAGCAGACGGCGGGCACCCTCTCCGGCGGCGAGCAGCAGATGCTGGCCATGGGCCGGGCGCTGATGTCCAAGCCCAGTCTGATGATGCTGGACGAGCCCTCCATGGGCCTGGCCCCCATTTTAGTGGAGCAGGTGTTCGATATCATCCGGGAGCTCCACGAGGCGGGCACCACCATTTTGCTGGTGGAGCAGAACGCGCAGATGGCGCTGTCCATTGCCGACCGGGCCTATGTGCTGGAGACCGGAAAGATCAGCCTCTCCGGCACCGGCAGGGAACTGGCGGAAAGCGAGAGCGTCCGGAAAGCTTATCTGGGCGGATGATACAAAAATAATATGATTACCATATTATAATAGTATATATCCTGTACTTGACAGATGTTAGAATCAATGTTATCTTTCTCTAAACAAAATATGGAGGCACGCTTATGATACCCCCAGAGAAAAAGATCGAGAGAATGGTCAATGTTGCCCGTTTGTATTACGAGCAGAATATGACCCAGAACGAGATCGCAAAGATGCTGGGTATCTCCCGGCCTCTGGTGAGTATCCTGCTCACCGAGGCAAGGGCCTGCGGCGTTGTGACGATCACGATCAATCGGGTCGAAGACCTGCGCGCGCTTGCAGCGGACGGATTTTGTGAGAGAGAAAAAGAATAATGAAGTTGGCCGGATCATGCAAAGACGCAGATTCTCTTGTTTCTCTTTGTGTGGTCCGGTTTTTTCTGCTGTATTTCACTTTTTCGCAGAATCTCCCGCAGGCCGGGCGGGGAAAACACAGCATTTTAACGATTTGACAATTTACTATTGCAAAGCGCTTTGTTTTCATGTAAAATAAGTTCATTAGTAACATTGGAGCAATTGGAAAAATATTCATTTTATTCATTGTTATGTAAAAAATATTTACTGGAGGTAAATTTTATGAAGAAAAAGTTTGTTGCAGTGCTTCTGGCGCTGTGCATGGTTCTGGCCCTGTGCGCCTGCGGTAATTCTTCCGCACCCGCAGAATCCGCAGCTCCCGCGGAATCCGCCGCTCCCGCAGAATCCGCAGAACCCGCTGCTCCCGCAGACGGCGGCCCCAGCGAGAGCCTGACCTTTGTCACCGGCGGCGAGACCGGCACCTACTATGCTTTCGGCAGCGTTATTGCCCAGTATGTCTCCGCCAACACCAACCTGTCCATTACCGCAGTCTCCGGCAACGGCTCCAAGGCCAATGTGGAAGACATGGACGCCGGCGCCTATGAGCTGGGCTTCTGCCAGTCTGACGTGATGAGCTACGCCCACGACGGCACCAACATCTTCGCCGAGACCGGCGCTGTTGACAGCTTCTCCGCTGTTGCCGCTCTGTACATGGAGCAGGTGCAGATCGTCACCATGAATCCCGACATCAAGACCGTGGAAGACCTGCGCGGCAAGAGCGTTTCCATCGGCGCACTGGGCTCCGGCGTGTACTTCAACGCCGTTGACGTTCTGGGCTGCTACGACATGACCATCGAAGACATCAGCCCCGTATACCAGAGCTTCGGCGACAGCGCTGACAGCCTGAAGGACGGCAAGATCGACGCGGCCTTCATCGTGGCCGGCGCTCCCACCACCGCCATCACCGACCTGAGCACCGGCAGCCAGGTCTACCTGGTCAGCATTGACGACGAGCACATCGACAAGCTGCTGGCTGCATCCCCCTACTACAGCAAGTACACCGTCTCCGCTGACACCTACGGCCTGCCCGAGGACGCCCAGACCGTCGCCGTGGCCGCAATGGTCATCGCCCGCAACGACGTCTCCGAGGACGCCATCTACGCTTTCGTCTCCACCGTCTTTGAGAACGCCGATCAGCTCCAGCACGGCAAGGCCGCTGAGCTGGATCTGGAGTTTGCTTCCAGCATCACCAGCGTTCCCTACCATCCCGGCGCCGCCCGTTACTTCGCAGAGAAGGGTATTGACGTAGGCTGAGCTTTCGGACAAGCACAGCTTGCCCCACGGGAAAATATTCGTCCAGAACTGACGAAAAACTACGGCGTATTATCGCGCCGTAGTTTTTCGGGCATTTCAAGGCTTTTCTTTGCGGCATCTTTACAGGGAAAAACCCTGTCTGAACTTGTCGGTTTTCCTGGTTCGGGATAAAATATACTATGTTTTTCTTCACTGATCATTCTGACGAAAGGAGCATCCTTAATGTCCCCTGAGCTTAAGCAAGACACACTGCCCGAAGACCGCGCCGCAGTTGGTTCCGCAAAAGACGTAGAGGACCTGATGCGCAAATACGATAAAGAGTCCAACACCCGCATCTGGGAAGGCACTCCGGCCGTTGTTGTGCGCATGGTCATGGTTTTCTTCTCCCTGTACTGCATCTGGTCAACCCTGTTCAGCGTGGCCGCTCTGGAAAAGCGGCTGACCGCTTTCCTGGCGCTGCTGGTCATTATGGGTTATCTGATCTATCCTGCCAGCAAGCACCATGTGCGCCATAACTATATCCCCTGGTACGATTTTGTCATCATGGTGGCGGGCGCCTCCTGCTTCCTGTATTACTTCTTCAGCTATGACTCTCTGGTCATGGTGCTAACCAGTTTTTCCCGGATGAACACGCTGCAGGTGGTCATCGCGATAGTTGGGCTGCTGACTCTGGTGGAACTGTGTCGGCGCTGCGTTGGACTTCCTATATTGTTTGTAGCCGGCGCGCTACTGCTCTATACCTTCTTCTCTGAGGAAGGTTTGAAAATCGGCGTGAAAGGCATCATGTACAAGCTGTTCTACACCACCAACGGCATCATGGGCAAACCGGTTCAGGTCTGCGCCAAGTACATTGTTGTGTTTATCATCTTCGGCGCCTTCCTTGAACGGACAGGCATCGCCGCCTTTTTCATCGACCTGGCCAACTCTCTGGTGGGACGCTTCTCCGGCGGCCCGGCCAAGGTGGCGGTCATCTCCTCCGCCCTGTGCGGCATGGTGTCCGGCTCCTCTGTGGGCAACACCGTCACCACCGGCTCTGTCACCATCCCTATGATGAAAAAGACCGGATATAAAGGCGAATTTGCCGGCGCGGTGGAAGCGGCAGCCTCCACCGGCGGCCAGATCATGCCCCCCATCATGGGCGCGGCGGCCTTCCTGATGGCGGAATATATGAACATCACCTACGCGGAAGTGGCATTTCGTGCTATTCTGCCCGCTGTGCTGTACTTTGCCGGAATCTTTATTGCGGTGCATCTGGAGGCCAAGAAACTGGGTCTCAAGGGCATCAGCAAGGACCAGCTGCCGGTGTTTACCCGGCTGATCCGGAAGATCTATCTTCTCCTGCCGCTGATCGTGCTGGTGGCTCTGGTTACCACCAACACCCGCACTATGCAGTTTTCCGCCAGCATTGCCATTCTGGTGACCGTTGTGGTGAGCCTGTTCGACAAGGACAACCGCATCACCCTGAATAAGATCCTGGAGGCGCTGGAAGCCGGCGGCAAGAGCACCATCACCGTGGCCGTGGCCTGCGCCATGGCCGGCGTCATTACCGGCTGCATCGTCGCTACCGGCCTTGCCTCCAAGCTGATCACCATGGTCATCTCCCTGAGCAACTCCGTGCCCTTCGTCAGTCCCACGCTGGTGGCGCTGTTTCTGACCATGATCTGCTGCATCATCCTGGGCATGGGCGTGCCCACCACCGCGAACTACTGCATCATGGCCTCCACCTGCGCGCCCATCCTGATCACCATCGGCGTGCCCAAGATCGCGGCCCACTTCTTCGTGTTCTACTTCGGCATCGTGGCCGATATCACCCCTCCTGTGGCCCTGGCCGCCTATGCCGGCTCCGCCATTGCCAAGTCCAACCCCATGAAGACAGGAATAAACGCCACAAAACTGGCCATCGGCGCTTTTGTGGTGCCCTACATCTTCTGTATGAACCCGGCCATGCTGTTTCTTGAAACAACGGCGGTTGAGGTCGTCACCATCGTCATTACCTCTGTTGTGGGCATCTTCGGCGTGGCGGCGGCCATGAACGGCTTCCTGTTCAAAAAACAGAACTGGCTCATCCGCGTTATGCTCTGCATGGGTGGACTGCTGATGATGAACCCCACGGTCATCACGGACCTTGTGGGCCTGGCCATCCTGCTGGCCGCATTCCTCTGGCAGTACTTCAGCGCCAAACGGACCCCGGCGGCAGCCTGAGCAGAGAACGATAAGTGAACAAAAAAGAACGGCTCGGAGAGCCGTTCTTTTACTTTATCTGAATGTGTTCAATCCCGTGTTCCAAGATCAGATTAATCAATTCATTGCGCGAATAATGGGCCTCCGATGCGATTCTGTCCAATTCGGCAAGGGTACTCTCCTTGATGCGGAGAGAAATTACCTTGTTTCCATCTTCGCCGCGCCGTTTTATAATAAGCGGCTCTCTGCCAAGATCATTCATACAGCAGACTCCTTACACAATATATATATCAATTTTACATTGACAAATTCCTGTATGATATACTACAATTCAATATGTAATTAGATATCAAATTGTATTTGCGGATGAGGAGATGGAAAATGCTGCGTTATAAAAAATTATACTTTATGCTTTTCAATTTTGTTACAGATGGGATAAACGCTTTGGAGAACTTCGATGGCGTAAAAGCGCTCCAGATCCTGAAGCAGGCGCAAATTGATTGCGAAGAGCTGTATATCAGCAGCCAGGAAAGCAAACAGCCAAGGAGAAATCATTAAAACGGTTTCTGCCCCCAAAAAAGCAGGGGCAGAAACCGCACCTATGCAGTAATATTTTTCTTGATCTGGTTGATGGCGTTCTTTTCCAGGCGAGAGACCTGGGCCTGGGAGATGCCCACCTCTTTTGCCACTTCCATCTGGGTTTTGCCGGCGTAAAAACGCAGAGCCAGGATCCGCTTTTCTCTGTCATTGAGACGGCGCATGGCCTCCTCCAGGGCGATCTGTTCCAGCCACTGCTCGTCGGTGTTATGGGTGTCGCCGATCTGGTCCATGACGCAGGAGCTCTCGCCCCCGTCGTTGAATACAGGCTCGTAAAGGGACACCGGGTCGCAGATGGCGTCCAGGGCAAAGACCACCTCCTGCCGGGGAATGTCCAGAGCCTTGGCGATGGCCTCCAGATCCGGTTCCCGGCCCTGTTCGGCGGTGAGACGCTCCTTGGTCTGGAGGACCTTGTAGGCCGTGTCCCGCATGGAGCGGGAGACCCGTATAGCGCTGTGATCCCGCAGAAAGCGGCGCAGCTCCCCGGCGATCATAGGGACGCCATAGGTGGAAAACTGTACGTTCTGGCTCAGATCGAAGCAGTCGATGGCCTTGATCAGGCCGATGCAGCCCACCTGAAAAAGGTCGTCCATGCACTCGCCCCGGTTGGCAAACTTCTGCACCACGGAAAGCACCAGCCGAAGATTACCGGAAATCAGCTGTTCTCTGGCGGCCTGATCGCCGCTGTGGGCTTTTTCCAGCAGCCGCCGGGTCTCCGAGCCCTTCAGAACGGGAAGCTGCGCCGTGTTGACGCCGCAAATCTCCACTTTTGCCTGCATATTCTTCTCCTATCTGCGCTCTGACTGGAAAAACGCCGGTCAATGCTTCCGCGGCAGAGAGAAATCTGCGTATGGCGGCATTGTCAGCGTTTGCCTGAGCGTGTGGATAGTATTTCCCGGCCCGGGAAATTTGATACGCGGCGCAATTTGCTGTTGCAAATGACAGAGAGATCGGGTACAATAAGCGAGTACAAATTTTGACAGAGTAGGGAAGGCGCGTTAAGTGCCGGCAGACGGGATGTTGCTGCCGGACGAAAGCGGCGAAAGCCGCTGCGGTGCCTACCGCGTCCGCTGTCACGAAATGAGCAGGCCTCTTTTTCGTCGGATAGCGGAAAGGAGGATTTTTTATGCACAACACAAAAACAAGACAATTAGCCCTGAACGCCGTGCTGGCTGCCATGTGCGCGGCCCTGGGATATCTGTCCCTGGACTTCGGCAACCTGAAGATCACCTTTGAAAGCGTCCCGATCCTGATCGGCGCGCTGCTCTTCGGCGGTCTGGACGGCGCGGCCATCGGCGCGGTGGGCACGCTGATCTACCAACTCCTGCGCTACGGAGTTACCGTGACCACACCCCTGTGGATCCTGCCCTATGTGCTCTGCGGCCTGGTGGTGGGCGTTTATGCCCGCCGTCACGATTTCCAGCTGAGCCAGTGGCAGGTCATATTCATCGTCGTCCTGGCTGAGCTGATGGTCACCGGCATCAATACCCTGGCCCTGATCGTGGACGCCAAGATCTACGGCTATTACACACCCACCCTGATCACCGGCGCGCTGCTGCTGCGGCTGGTCCTCTGCGTGGGAAAGGCGCTGGTCTATGCCTTCATCCTGCCGCCGCTGCTGACCCGGCTCCGAAAATCAGTAATTCAAGCATAGTTTTTTCTGCATCCCCACGAAAATGTTTTTTCTGCATCCCCACGAAAAAGCCTTGACAATCAAGGCTTTTTCGTGTATATTAGTTGAGCGCTCCGAAGACAGCAGGTGGCTAAGGCCGTAAACCCTGCCGAGGACATCAACAATTTTCCGATTTTTGATTGTTTTTGTGCCTCTGCGTCTTGTGATGCGGAGGTTTTCTTTATGAGCGTGATCATTCGTGTGGAGGTGAAATACACACATGCCAAACGCAAAGGTTCTGAGCGAAAAACAGGCGATCGTCGAGGCTCTGGCTGAGCGCATCAAGAATGCGGAGGCAGGCGTCCTGGTTGACTACAAGGGAATCACCGTGGCCGAGGATACCGCACTTCGTACCGAGCTGCGCAAGGAAGGCGTAGAGTACACCGTCGTCAAGAACACCCTGACCAGAAAGGCTCTGGACAAGCTGGGAATGAACGAGCTGGACTCCGTTCTCAACGGCACCACCTCTCTGGCCACCGCCGATAATGACCCCATCGCGCCTTTCCGTATCCTCAGCGACTACAGCAAGAAGCTGAACGACCGTTTCAACATCAAGGCAGCCTTCATGGACGGTAAGGTCCTGAACGAGGCCGAGATCGCCGAAATGTCCGCGCTTCCTTCCAAGGACGCTCTGTACGCAAAGGTTCTGGGCACCATGATCGCACCCATCACCGGCCTGGCCGTATGTCTCGGTCAGATTCTGGAGCAGAAGGGCGGCTCTCTGGAGGCTCCCGCTGCCGACGCTGCCGAATAATGCAGCAAACAAAGATTTAAATTGGAGGAAAATACAATGAGTGAAAAAATCACTGCCATGATCGAAGAGATCAAGGGCCTTTCCGTTCTCGAGCTCAGCGAGCTCGTTCACGCTCTCGAGGAGACCTTCGGTGTCTCCGCAGCCGCAGTCGCCGCTCCCGCAGCCGGCGCAGCCGCAGCAGCAGTTGTCGAAGAGAAGACTGAGTTTGACGTTGTCATGACCAGCTTCGGCGCTGAGAAGATCAAGGTCATCAAGGAAGTCCGCGGCATCACCGGTCTGGGCCTGGCAGAGGCAAAGGGCCTGGTGGAAGGCGTTCCCGCAAAGATCAAGGAAGGCGTTTCCAAGGAAGACGCAGAGGCTCTCAAGGCTCAGCTCGAGGCTGTCGGCGCCACCGTCGAAATCAAGTAAGTTATTCTTACAAATCAAAAATCCCTCTCCGTATGGAGAGGGATTTTTTCTGCGGCAAAGTCAGAGCAGAGCGCCGGAAAAAAGACTTGCCAAAGCCGGGGCTTTGGGCTTTAATAGAGAGCAGACATGAGGTGAGCATATGAAATACAAACTGATCGCTTTTGATCTTGACGGCACGCTGCTGGACGGAAAAAAGAACATCCCGCCGGAGAACATGGCGGCGCTGAAGGCGGCGGCGGAGCAGGGGATACAGCTTGTCCCGGCCACCGGACGTATTTATGCCGGTCTGCCCCAGCCGCTGAAGGACCTGCCCTTCCTGCGCTGGTGCATAACGGTAAACGGCGCCTATGTCTATGACGCGCTGGAGGACAAGGCCGTCTACAGGGAGGATATTCCCATGGAGCTGGCTCTGCGGGTCATAGACTACATGGAAGAAAACCACCTGTTTTACGACTGCTACAAGGACAACTGGGGCTACATGGACCGGCGCTTTTATGAACAGGCCGTGGACTTTATGCCGGACAAGGGCATTCTGGACCTGCTGGTGCGCCTGCGCACGCCGGTGGAGAGCCTGCGGGCCACTATCCAGGACTCCGGCTCAGGCGTACAGAAGCTCCAGGCATATTTTACGGACATGGAGGAGCGGGCCCGTCTGCTCCGGCTGCTGCCGGAGCGCTTCCCGGAGCTTGCGGTGACAAGCTCGGTGAAGAACAACATTGAGCTGAATCTGGCGTCGGCCAACAAGGGCACGGCCCTGGAGGCTCTGTGCCGTCATCTGGGCATAGCCATGGAGGAGACCGTTGCCTTCGGCGACGGGACAAACGATCTGACCATGCTCCGCGCCGCCGGTCTGGGCGTGGCCATGGACAACGCGGTCCCCGAGGTAAAGGCCGCGGCGGACAGAGTGACGGACGACAATGAACACGCCGGGGTGGCAAAGGTCATCAACGAAATTTTATAAGAACAAAAAATTCAGGGGAGGGCTTTTAGCTCTCCCCTGAATTTGTGCATATGTCTTATGCGTCCAGATAGGCGCAGGCGGCCAGGGCGGCCACGGCGCCGTCGGCCACGGCGGTGGTCAGCTGATGGACGTTCTTGCTGCGGCAGTCC
>SAMEA3663248__coassemble_667_pt1 | contig 11881 bp, 11 predicted proteins | sample SAMEA3663248__metabat2_low_PE_036 | metagenome-assembled genome bin SAMEA3663248 (sample SAMEA3663248) | pig gut metagenome | biome: pig gut; feature: pig-associated habitat; material: faeces | place: China | collected 2013 | reverse complement strand
CCTCGCCCCTACAGTCCCACGGAACATCGGGCGGGGATAACGCGGGCGGCCACACAGGGCCGCCCCTACAGGATACCTCGACATCCGGCATTGATGAGGAAACGGCCTACGCCCGGGCGGAGGAGCTCTGCCGTCGGGTGGTAAAGCAGAGCGGCCATCATCCGCCCTGGGGGCGGCTGGACCGGCTGCTCACCGGGCGTTTTACCGGAGGGACCGTGATGCTTCTGATGCTGCTGGGGCTGTTCTGGCTCACCGTCAAGGGCGCAAACTATCCCTCGGCGCTGTTGTCCCGGCTGCTCTTTTCTCTGGAGGACCCCATGAGCCGGGGCCTTGCCGCCCTGGGCGCGCCGGAATGGCTCAACGGTCTGCTCTGTCAGGGGGCCTGGCGTACCCTGGCCTGGGTGGTGGCCGTCATGCTGCCGCCCATGGCCATCTTTTTTCCCCTGTTTTCCCTGCTGGAGGAACTGGGCTATCTGCCCAGGGCGGCCTTCAACCTGGACCGTCCCTTTGCCGCCTGTGGAAGCTGCGGCAAGCAGGCGCTGTGCATGTGCATGGGCCTGGGCTGCAACGCCGCCGGGGTGGTGGGCTGCCGCATTATCGAGACCCGCCGGGAGCGGCTGCTGGCCGTGCTGACCAACAGCTTCATCCCCTGTAACGGCCGCTTTCCCACCCTGATCGCCCTGACCGGCATTTTCTTTGCCTCGGTCGGACTGGGGCAGGCGGCGGTGATGACCGGGCTGATCCTCTTTTCCGCCGGGGTGACTCTGGCGGTGACAAAGCTCTTGTCGGTGACGCTTCTGCGGGGGGAGCCGTCTCCCTTTGTGCTGGAGCTGCCCTCCTGGCGGCCGCCCCGCATCTCTCAGGTGCTGCTGCGCTCCCTGCTGGACCGCACCCTCTCCGTGCTGGGCCGGGCGGCGGCTGTGGCGGCCCCGGCGGGGGCCCTGCTCTGGTGTCTGGCCAATATCCAGGTGGGGGAGGGGAGCCTTTTGACCCACATGGCGGCGGCGCTGGAGCCTCTGGGCTGTTTCTTAGGGCTGGACGGGGCCATCTTGCTGGGCTTTATCCTGGGCCTGCCCGCCAATGAGATCGTGCTGCCGGTGATCATCATGATCTATACCGCCGGAGGGAGCCTGGCGGAGATTGGGGACACGGCCGCTTTAGGGGCGCTGCTGGCCCAAAAAGGCTGGACGGCGGTGACGGCAGGCTGCGTCATGCTCTTTTCCCTGCTGCACTGGCCCTGCTCCACCACCCTTTTGACCATAAAAAAAGAGACCGGCAGCCTGGGCTGGACGGTCCTGGGGGCGGTATTGCCCACGGCAGTGGGCGTGATCGTGTGCATAATGGTGCGGGCAATATGGGGGTAAAAATAGGGAAGAGTGAATAGTGAATAGTGAATAGGTGAGGTGCCGCCGCAGGCGACACCTCGATTTACAGAGACGGCGTGAATCACGTTGGGGATTGATCGATCAGCGTGAGCAGGGTCTGCTGGAAACCGTATTTTTCTGCCAATGACCGGCAGGCAGCTCACGCTCTCTGGGCGGGCGAACGCGCCGGGCCCGGAGCATGATGTTTTTCGGCGAATGCTCCATGTCCACAAACTCGATCATGTCCGTCCGATAGCCCATGTCCTCCAGGGCGGCGGCCCGGATGCTGTCCGTCAACAGGGCGCACATGCGCTCCTTCACGATGCCGTGGCGCAGGAAGATGTCCAGCTCCCCGGCCTTCTTGATCTGGCTGTTGATCTCATGCTGGCAGCAGGGGACGGAGAAAATGTAGTCCGCCTGCTTCTGTATGGCATAATACAGCGCGTAGTCCGTGGCCGTGTCGCAGGCGTGGAGCGTCACCACCATGTCGATGTGCTCATCGTAGAGCTTGTCCTTCGTCACGTCCGCCACCACAAAGCGCAGCTTGTCATAGCCATAGCGTACGGCCAGGGTGTTGCAGTGCTCCACCACATCCGTCTTCAGGTCGTAGCCGATGATGCGCACGTCCATGCCCCGCTTCACCGTGAAATAGTAGTACATGATGAAGGTAAGGTAGGATTTGCCGCAGCCAAAGTCCAGTATGGTCAAATCATTCCGGGCAGAGGCGGCAAATTCATCGTCGATGAGCTGGATAAAGCGGTTGATCTGCCGGTATTTATTGTATTTCGCCTTTACAATGCGAAAATCCGGGGTGAAGACCCCCAGGTCCACCAGAGCGGGGATATTCTCCCCCTCGGACAAAAGGTAGCTCTTCTGCCGGTTGTGATTTTCCGGTTGACTTTCCGGCCCTGTGTCCCCGGAGGGGGCGGGCCGTGCGGCCAGAGCGCGGGCGCTGCGCTTATAGCTGCCGTCCCGCTTCAAAACATACTGACTGGCTTCGCTGCCGGTGGTGATGAGGACCTGGCGGTAGCGGCCGTCCAGCTCTTCGTCGAACAGGCGCAGAAGCGCCTGCTCGTCCAGATTCTGGTGATAGGCCTTGTTGTCCCGGATGCCCTCGGTCTGGAAGGCCAGACGGCCCTTCAGCTTCACCGGGCGGATGCTCAGCTTTGTCCAGAGCGCCGCGGCTGTGGGCTGGGAGAACACCGCCTTATTGAGATCGGGCAGGGCCAGGGCCAGGTCGGTTTTTAAGGTGGGCATGTCTCTATCCTTTCCTTATAGGCGCCCCCTCTGGGGGAGCTGTCTGCCCGAAGGGCAGACTGAGGGGGATTTCCTTATAGGCGCCCCCTCCGGGGGAGCTGTCTGTCCGAAGGGCAGACTGAGGGGGTGCTGCGGCCATTGGCGCAGAGGCAAGGGCCTTCAAAAATCATTCAAACAGCCGCTTCAGATTCAGTGCGGCGGCTTTCAGCTCGTTTTTGGTGTAGGAATTGTTCTCGTCACTGAGAACAGCGGCCACCGCGTCCCGGGAGCTGAGCCCATCGCGCACCATAGCGTCCACCAGCAGCGCCTCCGCGCTGACGGCGTGCTCCTTCTTATTGAAAACATATTCCTCTGCCACTTCCACGATCACGGCGTATTCGCCCTTGTCGTAATTCCCCTTGGCCAGAAGCTGCTCCTTTACCTCCGCAGGGGTCCCGCGAAAGGCCATCTCGTGGAGCTTGGTCATGTCGTTGCACAGGCACATGCGCACCTGGGCCTGCTGGTCGATAAAGAAATCCACCAGCTCCATAATGCGTTTGGGGCTTTCGTAAAAGGCAAAGGTGCGGGTATCGCCCCGGCGGAGCTTTTCCAGCAGCTTGCGCCGGTCCGCGTTCTCCCGGGGGAAAAAGCCGTAAAACAAAAAGCTGGACAGGTCAAAGCCCGAGATGGACAGGGCGTTCACCGCCGCGCAGCAGCCGGGGACGCCGATCACCGGGAGGCCCGCCTCCACCGCCGCCCGGATCAGCTCGTTGCCCGGGTCGGAGATGCAGGGGGTGCCCGCGTCGGTGATCACCGCCACGCTCTTGCCTGAGAGCATCTCGTTGATAAAATATTTGGCCTTGCCGTATTCGTTGAACTTGTGGTTGGAGACCAGGCGGTTTCGGATCTCCAGTTTATTCAGCAGCACCATGGAACGGCGGGTGTCCTCCGCCGCGATGATGTCCACTGTGCTCAAAATCTCCCGGCCCCGGGGCGACATGTCCCGGGAGTTGCCGATGGGGGTAGCGACAATGTAGAGTTTTCCGGTGCTGTTGTCCATTTTACAATGATCCTTCCGTTATATTTATGGAGCGATTTATGCGGCGGTTTTCAGCTTTTCCTCCATCAGGGCGCGGGAGTAGTCCGCCAGCTCGTTGGTGCTCATGGCCTTCACCCGCTCCGCGGGGATGACCTCCAAAATGTCCAGATACACGTCCACATGCCCGAACAGATGGGGGCGCTTCACATTCTCGCTGCCACGGACGCAGGCCACCACCAGAGGCGCGCCGGCCCGCTGGGCAATTTTGAAGGACCCGGCGTGGAAGGGCAGCATCTCTCCTGTGCGGCTGCGTGTGCCCTCCGGGTAAATGCCCATATTGCAGACGCCCTTCTTCAGATACTCCGCTGCCTGAAGTATGGTTTTCAGCGCCTCCCGGTTATTTTCCCGGTCGATGGCCAGAAAGCCCGCGTTTTTGGCGACCACGCCGGCCACAGGGAGCTTCATGTTGGAGGGCTTGGAGATGAAGGAGATGTTCTGCTTTTTCATGGCCCCCATGACCACCAGGGGGTCAAACATGGACTTGTGGTTGCAGACAAACAGATATTTCTGATCCTTGGGCAGCTTTTCCAGGCCACTGATGTGGGCCCGGACGCCGGCGTAAAAACAGAACAGATCCCCCACACCCGCGCAGCAGGCCCTGGCCAGATTGCTCTGTTTTTCGATGACCCGGTCCCGGTAGAACAGGCGGATCACGCACAGACCCAGCACATAGACCAGGTGGGTGACCAGCAAAGCGACCACATAGGCCGGGAGCAGCCGCCAGAGCTGGGACAGCGCGGTCACGCCCCCCAGACCGGCCCACAGCGCCGTCAGCGCCAGAGCGGACAGGTACAGACACCACATCAGCATTGTAAAACATCTCCTGTAAAAATTCATGTTCATTCATTTTACCACGCTTTTACATGAGGACAAGAGATATTTGAATTTTTTGATGGAAAATTTACATTTGCCAGGGCGCTGCCTCAGAGCTGAACTTCTTATTGACTTTTTGACGGTTAAAGCTTACAGTGAAAAGACAATATGAAAATATACCGCACCTGCGGTCTGATTATTACTTGCCATATTGATTTATGCCTATGAAAACAACAACTTTTTTCCCTATCATTACGGCCCTGCTGATCGTTTTGTTCTATCTGGGCCTGCCCGATCTGAAGAGGATCCCGCTGCCTCAAAGCCGGGAGAAGGGCTTTGACCGCCGGGACGCCCTGCTTGTCGCCCTCTTGACCCTGATCTATGCCGCCGTGGCCTTCTGGAACCTGGGCGACCCCCAGGCTCCCCAGACCGTGCGCAGCCTGGACGGGCAGAGCGCCGTCATCGACCTGGGCGGCGAAGAGAATGTGTCCCGGGTGCAGTTTTACACCGGCATCGGCCAGGGCAGCTATACCTTTGAATTTTCCGCGGACGGGGAGACCTGGCTGCCCGCTTCCAGCTTTGAGCAGGGCCACGCCGCCTTGTTGAAATGGCAGGAGCTGGACCTGTCCTCAGCCCCGCAGTCCCCTGTCCGCTATCTCCGCATCAGCGGCTATGGCCCGGCGGAGCTGGGCGAGGTGACGGTGTACGGCGGGGACGGGCAGATGCTGCCCATTACGTCCGACTGCCCGGAGCTCTGCGACGAACAGGCCCTTGTCCCGGCAGAGGGTACCTACCTCAACTCCAGCTATTTTGACGAGATCTACCACGCCCGCACGGCCTGGGAGCATCTGCGGAATATCTACCCCTACGAGGTGTCCCACCCGCCCCTGGGCAAGCTGATTTTGTCCGTGGGCATCGCCCTTTTCGACATGACGCCCTTCGGCTGGCGCTTCATGGGTACGCTGTTCGGGGTGCTGATGCTGCCGCTGATGTATGCCTTTTCTAAAAAGCTTTACGGAGGACGGCTGATCCCCGGCTGCTGCGCGGTGATTTTCGCGGCGGACTTCATGCACTTTACCCAGACCCGCATCGCCACCATCGACACCTATGCGGTGTTCTTTATCCTGCTGATGTATCTCTTCATGTGGCTCTTTGTCAGCACGGACAGATGGCGGTATCTGGCCCTGTCGGGGCTGTTTTTCGGTCTGGGCGCGGCCAGCAAATGGACCTGCCTCTACGCCGGAGCGGGGCTGGCCGTCATTTGGCTGATTTATTGGGTCAGGCGGCTGATTTTACACGGGCGAGGACAAGCCTCGCCCCTACAGCCCGAACAAAACAGAACGGTAGGGGTGGAGCCTGCCCTTACCCAAACGGAGCTGTTTTTGAAAAACATTCTGTTCTGCCTTCTGTTCTTTGTTTTGATCCCCGGGGTCATCTACTATCTGTCCTACTACCCCTACGCCCTGGCCGAGGGCATCACCTCCCCCTTTGACAGGGGCTATGCCCAAATCGTTCTGGAAAACCAGAAATTCATGTTCACCTACCACTCCGGCGTGACGGCGGAGCACCCCTACGCCTCCCGCTGGTATCAGTGGATTCTGGATATCCGGCCTATCCTGTATTACCTGAAGTACTACCCGGACGGCACCCGCTCCAGCTTTGGGGCCTGGGTCAACCCGGTGCTGTGCTGGGCAGGGCTGCTGGCTCTGTTTGTGCTGGTCTATATGGCCCTGGCCCGGCGGGACAAGAAGGCAGGCTTTCTGCTCATTGGCTATCTGGCCCAGCTGCTGCCCTGGGTGTTTATCAGCCGCATCACCTTTGAATATCACTATTTTCCCAGCGCGGTGTTTCTCATCCTGGCCCTGGGCTATGTGTTCAGCCTGACGGGCCGGCGGGAGCGCTGGCGGATTCTGGGCCTGACCGGGCTTTGCGTGGTATTATTCGTCCTGTTCTATCCGGCCCTCAGCGGACTGCGGGTGGATAACTCCACAGCCTCCGCACTATTGCAGTGGCTGCCCACCTGGCCGTTTTAAGTCTGAGTTCCGCTGAAAAAGCAATTTTTGGAGTAAATTCACAAAAAAGACTTCAAATCCCCGGGCTGCTATGCTATAATGTAACCAGAAAGGAGTTGGCGAAATGAAGTTCACTTTCACTGAGAAAAAGATGGGTTCCTCGGATTCCCTGCGCGCCTATGCGGAGAAGAAGATCGGCAAGCTGGACCGCCTGTTCAAAACGGAGGCGGAGGCCACCGTGACCTTCAGCATGGAGCGGGGCCGGTATCTGGCGGAGATCACCATCCATAACAACGGCCTGTACTACCGTGCAAGCGAGCTGACCAACGACATGTACGCGTCGGTGGATTCCGGCGTGGCAGCCATCGAGCGGCAGATCCGCCGCAACAAGACCCGCCTGGAGAAGCGGCTGCGGGAGGGCGCTTTTGAGCGTGAAATCGTCCCGGACTACGTCCCCGCCTCTGCGGAGGACGAGGGTGACGAGGAATTCAAAATCGTCCGGCGCAAGCAGTTCCCCATCAAGCCCATGTCGGTGGAGGAGGCCATCATGCAGATGAACCTTCTGGACCATGAGTTCTTCGTGTTCCGCAATATGGAGGACAGCGAGGCCATTTCGGTGGTATACCGCCGTAAACAGGGTGGCTACGGCCTGATCTCTGACAGCCAGGACTGAAAATAGAACCAAGGGCGGCCCAAAGAGGCCGCCCTTGCCACAACTTCAGGGGCTCTATCCGACAATATTATGATAAAATCCAAATAAAGCTTGCAAAATTTGATGTAATGTAATAACATATACCCGTTATAGGCAAAACATGCGAAACTGACAGGAGGGAGAAAGCATGAAATGTCCGCGCTGCGGAGCAGAGATGACCCCTGACAACCACCGCAAGTACACGCTGAACATGTGCTACGAGTGTGGCTATATGGAGGGCCTGATCGATAATCCTATCAAAAACCGGGACAACAACTTCAAGCGGCTGAAGACCATGAACTTCAACGAGACGGTTGCACTGCTGCATAATGGCCTGGGAATTGACAAGGATAAGCTTGTGGATTGGCTGTACCAGGAAGCAAAGAACTGATAAAACGCCCTCCCGGGCGTTTTTCATTTTTATAGAAAGGATCGGAAAATGGAAAACGTTGCACTGATCACCGGCTCCTCCAGGGGCATCGGCGCGGCCACGGCCACGCTGCTGGCCCAGAACGGCTGGGCCGTCTGTATTAACTATATCGAACAGCGGGAGATGGCGGAGAACCTGGCCGAAGCGCTGAACGCGCTGGGCTTTCGGGCCATCGCCCATCAGGCGGATGTGTCTGACCGGGCGGCGGTAAACGCCATGGTTCAGCGCGTTGAGGAGGAGCTGGGCCCGGTGAGCCTGCTGGTGAACAACGCGGGCGTGGCCCGTCAGCAGCAGTTTCAGGATATCGAGCCGGAATACTGGCAGCACATCTTCTCGGTGAATCTGGGGGGCTGCTTTAACTGCACCCAGGCGGTGCTGCCCAACATGCTCCACGAGCACGAGGGCTGCATTGTGAATATCAGCTCCATCTGGGGCACCCACGGCGCCTCCTGCGAGACGGCCTATTCCGCCACCAAGCACGCCATCATCGGCCTGACCCGGTCATTGGCGGCGGAGCTTGCCCCCAGCAATATCCGGGTCAACTGCATCACTCCCGGCGTCATCGACACGGACATGGTGCAGGTTTTAGGGCAGGAGACGCTGGACAGTCTGGCCCGGGATGTGATCCCCATGGGCCGCCTGGGCCGCCCGGAGGAGATCGCCCGCGCGGTGCTGTATCTGGCCCGGGACGCCACTTACACCACTGGTCAGATCCTCTCCTGCGACGGAGGATTTTTTATTTAGGTAATAAGTAATAGTGAATAGTGAATAGGTGAGGTGTCGCCTGCGGCGACAAATTTTAATCCGGCCGCTTTGCGGCCACCTTACTTCTTCACTCTTCACTTTTACTTTTTACTTAAAAACACCCCCGTACTGCGGGCTTTGCCCTGCAGTACGGGGGTGTTTTTATCGGGGGTGTTTTTATTTGAATTGTTCTGCTTTTTTGATGTAATACTCGGCGTTGCCTTGAATATACTCCCGCTCCTTTTTGGTCAGCCGCCGGGTGACTTTTGCGGGATTTCCCAGCAGCATGGAGCCCTCCGGCGCTACGGTCTTGCCGGTCACCACGGCTCCGCCGCCCACCAGGCAGTGCGGCCCGATTCTGGCCCCGGAGAGCACCACTGCGCCCATGCCGATCAGACTGTGATCGCCCACGGTGCAGCCGTGGACCACCGCGCCGTGGCCGATGGTGCAGAATTTGCCGATGGTGGTCTTGTCGTGGAGCACGCAGTTATCCTGAATGTTTGTGCCCTCTCCCACCCGGATGGGGCCGTTGTCACCCCGGAGCACAGCGCCGTACCAGACATTCACGTCCTTTTCCAGGGTCACATCGCCGCAGATCACCACGCCGGGAGCGAGCATGGCCCCCTCTGTCACCGGTTTATCCATCTTCACACCCCGTCAGCGGACAATGCCCTTGATGAACAGGGGACGGTCGATGACCTCGTCGCTGAGGGTGTAGCAGCCGCGGAGAAGATGGACGGCCTCCCGACCTTTGGCGGCGTCGTTGGCGTGGACGGTGGCCAGGCTTTCACCGGCGTGGACATAGTCGCCCACCTTCTTGTGCAGCACCGCGCCCACGGCAAGGTCGATCTCACTGTCCTTGGTGGCGCGCCCGCCGCCCAGGTGCATGGACACCAGTCCCACCTGCTCGGCCTGAATGCGGGAGACATAGCCGCTCTTTTCGCAGGGAACCTCCAGCTTCAGCCTGGCCTCAGGCAGCAGAGAAGTGTCGCACACGGCCCGGCTGTCGCCGTGCTGGGCGGAGACCAGGTCGGCCAGCTTTTTCAGGGCGCTGCCGTTGTCGATGGCGGTTTGCAGCATCTCTCTGGCCGTTCGGTCGTCGGGGGCAAAGCCTGCCTCAGTGAGAATGCAGGCGCCCAAGGAAAGACACAGCTCCAGCAGATCGCCCCTGGTCTCGCCCTTCAGAACGGAGATGGCCTCCTTGACCTCCAGCGCGTTGCCCACGGCGCAGCCCAAAGGCTGATCCATGTCGGTGATGACAGCGGCGCAGCGCTTGCCCGCCAGGCGGCCTACCCTTGTCAGGCCCCGGGCCAGCTCATGGGCCTGCTCGGAAGTTTTCATAAAGGCGCCGCTGCCGCATTTCACGTCCAGCACAATGACGTCGGCTCCGGCTGCCAGCTTTTTGGACATGATGGAGCTGACGATCAGAGGGATGGAGGGGACGGTGCCGGTCACGTCCCGGAGCGCGTAGAGCTTTTTGTCGGCAGGGACCAGATCGGCGGTCTGTCCGGCGATGGCGATGCCGTAACGGTTGACGTTGGCGTAAAACTCCTCCTCGGAGATGCCGGTGACAAAGCCGGGGAAGCTCTCCAGCTTGTCGATGGTGCCGCCGGTGTGCCCCAGGCCCCGGCCGGACATCTTGGCGATCTTCACGCCGCAGGCGGCCACCATGGGGCAGAGAATCAGGCTGGTCTTGTCGCCCACGCCGCCGGTGGAGTGTTTGTCGGCCTTGACGCCGCTGATGGGGCTCAGATCCAGAGTCTCGCCGGAGTGGACCATAGCTATGGTCATGTCCAGGGTCTCCCGGTCGCTCATACCCTGCAGCACGATAGCCATGCACATGGCGGACATCTGGTAGTCCGGGATCAGGCCGTGGGTGTAATTTTTTATCATGTAATTGATCTCTTCGGTGGACAGCTCCCCACCGTCCCGCTTTTTCGCGATCAGATCGGTCATCAGCATAAGTAAATCATCCTCTTTTTCCATTTCTGTATCTCATTGGGGTAAATATTATACTCTATTTACCGTCTGAAAACAAGATATTCCTTACCGTTGATAACGCGAATACGGGATAAAACGCCTCTTTTGTCCCGCAGCGCCGCAGGCAGGGCGATCAGCCCCTCGCCGGGGCAGAGCAGGATCCCGTTTCGCTGTGCGTACCAGACCCGGTCTTTCTCGTCTGTTTTCGTCTTTCCGGCCTCCTGCGGAGGCGAATCCAGTGCTTGACTGCGCTTTTCCCCGGCGGGATTCCTGTCCCCGGCATATTCAATGTTCTCCGGCCAGCAGCGCATATCGTTTCTGGTCATGCGCCTGGACAAAAACAGCTCCCCGCCCCGTGGCAGCAGCCGCCCAAGAGGGGCGCTTTTTCCTCCGCCGTATACCTGCAGAAACACCGGCTCGGTCCCGCAGGCTTTCGCGGTGAACAGGGTATACAGTCCCTGCTTCTGCGCGCAGAGCTGCCCGGCCCTTTTCCCCTTTATGTATATCGGATATTCCGCCATAAAACTTTCCGCCTCTCTGTTTCCGACAATGTCCAACACGGGCGACCGCAAGGGTCGCCCCTACGGATGCACCCCATAACAATGATGTCGGGGAGAGACTTACCCTCACCCACGCGGAAATTAAATCTCCCCTGCTCAGGTTATGAACAGGGGAGAGAAAATATTTATATTATCCGTTAAGCCCGAAGCTGACGGCCAGGGCGTTGTCCACGGCGCTCATGGTGTTCTCGTCCAGACGGCCCATACGCTCGCGGAGCCGGGATTTATCCAGGGTACGGATCTGCTCCAGCAGGATAACGCTGTCCCGGTTCAGGCCCACGCTGCGGCCGGACAGCTCAATGTGGGTAGGGAGCTTCGCCTTTCCGGTCTGACTGGTGATGGCGGCGGCGATAACGGTAGGGCTGTGGCGGTTGCCGGTGTCGTTCTGGACGATCAGCACCGGGCGCATACCGCCCTGCTCGCTGCCGACCACAGGACTGAGATCGGCGTAATAAATGTCTCCCCGTTTGACCATGCTCATGTTTCTCACTCCGGTAAAATAATGTCGCGCCCAATACATCTTATGTAGGACAGTGATTATTCTCCCCCGGGCAAGCAGAAATTATACATACCTCCCATCGAAGCCCAGCGAAGCGGGTTCGATGGGAAAAGGAATAACGACACGATCGGTCGATGAAGCGCCTGGAAAGGCGCTTTGTGACCATTTCGTGTCGTTATGACGCAGTCGCCCAATACATACTATGTAAGAGCAACATCATTTTCCCCAGAGCGGGAGGAAATTATACATGCCTGAAAAACGGGCCGCCCTGCAAGGCGGCCCGTCTGAGACTGTCAAAAAACTATGCTTTAATCATCAATAACAGAGCCGCGGGGGAGCGCGAGGGGGTCAAGACCCGCCTCGCGTTACAATAACCCGCCGCAAAAAAGCTTGTATTATCAAGCTTTTTGGGCGAAGCAGCGTTTTGAAGGATTCAAAACGCTCGGCGGTTGA
>SAMEA3663248__coassemble_635_pt1 | contig 12240 bp, 11 predicted proteins | sample SAMEA3663248__metabat2_low_PE_036 | metagenome-assembled genome bin SAMEA3663248 (sample SAMEA3663248) | pig gut metagenome | biome: pig gut; feature: pig-associated habitat; material: faeces | place: China | collected 2013 | reverse complement strand
AAGTGAGGCTCGAAATCTTCGATTTCGCTAAGCCGAACTTACGCCTGTGGTGGTCACGGCAAAGCCGTGACTGAGGGGTAGTTAAAGGCCGCAGTAATCGTGAGCTGGTTCGGAATGACACTTTTATTTTAAAAGCTCGGTCAGGCGGCTCAGGGTCTTGGAGGCCTCTATTGCGGCCTCGCTCACTTTGACGCAGTCGTCCCCCACCGCCACATAGTGCTCCACCGGGATCTTGATGTCCATGGTCCGCTCAATCTCGTGTTTCATGTAGTGGAGCTGCACGCAGTGGGGCGAGCGGTCCACCGAGGCGAACACCAGCCTGTTTATCTGCCCCGTGCCCAGCATGGCGGCGATTTTGGTGATGGCCATGTTGATATGGGTCTGCTCCAGGCACAGGGTATACACCCTGTCCATCCCCTCAGCCAGCCGGGCAAAGGCTCTGGGGTGGGTGCTCTCCAGGCAGCTTCCCGCAATGAGTACCGCTCCGGCAGCGTCATAGATATTGCTGCTCATCAGCTCTTTCATCTGCTTTTCCCTCCATTTATATGATCCGTTGGATAAAATACAGCGCCAGCATGTGCAGCGGATAGAAGATATACCAGAAAAGGCGCAGGCCCTTTCCGCCCCGGCCCTTTTCCCCGTTATACAGCCAGATCAGGGGCAGGGCCAGCAGGGCAAAGCCCTGTATGGGAAAATCAAAGGCCCGGCCGAACAGGCTTATAGGGATGGTCTGCCCTTTAAAGGCAATGATGTTCAGCACCGCCATGGCCGCCAGTTGGAACAGCCGGTGATCCCGGAAGACGAAGAAGCACAGCACGGTCATCACGCCCATGAGCCCGTAATCCGGGAAAATCACCACGTCCCCGGCAAAGATCAGCAGCAGAGCCAGACAGCGCAGGCTCTTCTTTTTTATGCCCTCCTCCCGGCGGAGCCTGTCCGCCTGCCGTATGGCCAGCAGGCCCAGCAGCAGGGTGAACAGCACGTTCTGGTGAAATGGGAAGATTACGGAACCGGCATAAAACAGATTGAAGGGGATCTCCGACAGCAGAGCAAAAACCAGCAGTCTCCGTCTATAGCGCCGGTAATCCGAGGTATGCCGGTAGCCCTCGCAGAGCTGAAAGGCAAAAATGGGAAAGGCCAGCCGCCCCAGGCAGGTCAACCACAAATTGCCCGGCACCACCGTGGCCCACAAATGGTCCAGGACCATAAACAGAATGGCAAGCAGGCGAAGGGCCGTTGAGTCCAGACCGAAACGTGTTTTTTTCATACATTCGCCTCCGGCAGCGCAAAAATTGTATTTTGTATTTTATCATAGACCAGTCCTTTTCACAAGGCTGCGCATTTTACTATTCTTTATAGAATCTTAACGGCAAAAAAGTTTATAATTAGTTCAAATATTTTTAATTTATTCTTTTGCAAACGGAGTTAAGATATGCTGAATTATTATCAGCACAGGCAGGAAGGATTGGATATGCAATTATACCGCGCAGGAATTGATATCGGCTCTACCACAGTCAAGCTGGTACTGCTGGATGAAAAAGGCGAGATCGTCTTTGGAAAATACATACGCCACAGGGCCCACACCCGGGAGGCCCTGGGTGAGCTGCTTCAGGACGCGCTGAAGCAGACCGGCGAGTGCGAATTGAAGGTGAAGATCACCGGCTCCGGCTCCATCAATCTGGGCAAGGCGCTGGGGATCGACTTTGTGCAGGAGGTGGTGGCGGTAGCCTCCGCCCTGCAGTTCACCGCGCCCCAGACCGATGTGGCCATCGAGCTGGGCGGCGAAGACGCCAAGATCATCTACTTCAAGGGCGGTCTGGAGGAGCGCATGAACGGCGTCTGCGCCGGCGGCACCGGCTCCTTTATCGACCAGATGGCGGCCCTTCTGCAGACCGACGCCACGGGGCTCAACGAGGAGGCCGCAAATTACAAGGAGATCTACCCCATCGCGGCCCGCTGCGGCGTGTTTGCCAAGACGGACATCCAGCCGCTGATTAACGAAGGGGCCACCAAGGCGGACCTGGCCGCCTCCATCTTCCAGGCGGTGGTGAACCAGACCATCTCCGGCCTGGCCTGCGGCAAGCCCATCAGAGGCTGCGTGGCCTTCCTGGGCGGCCCGCTCCATTTTCTGCCGGAGCTGAAAAAGGCCTTTATCCGCACCCTGAAGCTGACGCCGGATATGGTGGTGGACCCGGAAAACTCCCATCTTTTCGCCGCCATGGGCGCGGCCCTTGAAGCGGAGGACGCGGAGGCCGTCTCCCTTACCGCCCTGATTCAAAAGCTTGAGAGCGGCATTGTCATGGCCTTTGAGCTGAACCGGGTCCAGCCCCTCTTCACCTCTCAGGAGGAGTACGACGCTTTTGTGGCCCGCCACGCCCGGGCCGTGGTCCCCAAGGCGGAGCTGGAGCGCTATTCCGGCGACTGCTTTTTGGGCATCGACGCCGGCTCCACCACCACAAAGCTGGCGCTGATCGGCAGCGAGGGGCAGCTTTTATATTCCTTCTACGCCAACAACCAGGGCAGCCCCATCAAAACCGCCATGCGGGCTGTGGAGGACCTGAAACAGCACCTCCCCGACTCTGCCCACATCGTCAGAGGCTGCTCCACCGGCTACGGCGAGGCCCTGCTGAAATCCGCCTTCGGTCTGGACGAGGGCGAGGTGGAGACCATCGCCCACTGCACCGCCGCCGCCTTCTTTGACCCCCAGGTGGATTGCGTGCTGGATATCGGCGGCCAGGACATGAAGTGCATCAAGCTGAAAAACCACAACGTGGACACCATCATGCTCAACGAGGCTTGTTCCTCCGGCTGCGGCTCCTTCCTTGAAAATTTCGCCAACTCCCTGGGGCTTACGGCGGAGCAGTTCGCCCAGGAGGCCCTGTTTGCGGAAAACCCCGTGGATCTGGGCACCCGCTGCACGGTGTTTATGAACTCCAACGTGAAGCAGGCCCAAAAAGAGGGCGCTTCCGTACAGGATATCTCCGCGGGCCTTGCCTATTCCGTCATCAAAAACGCCCTTTACAAGGTCATTAAGCTCACCGATCCCGCCTCTCTGGGCCGCCACATCGTGGTGCAGGGCGGCACCTTCTATAACCGGGCCGTGCTCCGGGCCTTAGAGCGCATCGCAGGCGTGGAAGTCACCTGCCCGGACATCTCCGGCATCATGGGCGCTTTCGGCGCGGCCCTGATCGCCCGGAAGCGCTACCACGGGCAGGAGAGCACCATGCTCTCCCTGGATGAGATGCTCTCCCTCACCTACACCAGCTCCACCGGCCGCTGCGGCGGCTGCTCCAACCACTGTATGCTGACGGTGAACAAATTCCCCGGCGGCCGGCGGCATATCACCGGCAACCGCTGCGAAAAGGGTCTGGGCGGCAACGCTTCCCAGGACAAGGGGCCGAATGTGATCGCCTATAAGTTGAAACGGCTCTTCGACTATGCGCCGCTGCCCGAAAATGAGGCCCCCCGGGGCGTGATCGGCATCCCCAGAGTGCTGAATATTTACGAAAATTATCCCTTCTGGGCCACTTTCTTCAAAGAATTGGGCTTTTCCGTGGTGCTCTCTCCCCTGTCGGATAGGAAAATGTACGCCCGGGGCATGGAGTCCATCCCCTCCGAGTCTGAGTGCTACCCCGCCAAGCTCTCCCACGGCCATGTGCAGTGGCTCATCGACAACGGGGTCAAGACCATTTTCCACCCCTGCGTTTTCTATGAACACCAGGAGACGCCGGGGGCCCAGAACCACTATAACTGCCCCATCGTGGTGTCCTACCCGGAGAACCTGAAAAACAACGTGGAGGAAGTCTCCAGCGGCCAGGTGCGCTATATCCGCCCCTTTATCGCCTTTACCAGCGAAAAGACCGCCGCCGACCGGCTGGTCCGCATGAGTGAAGAGGAGTGGTGCATCCCGGAAAAGGAGGTCCGCGCCGCTGTACATACCGCCGTGCAGGAGCAGATCCGCGCCAAGGCGGACATCCGGGCCGAGGGCGCAAGGGTGCTGCAGTGGGTCAAGGACAACCACCGGCAGGGCATCGTCCTTGCGGGCCGTCCCTACCACATCGACCCGGAGATCAACCACGGCATTCCCGAGCTCATCGCCTCCTACGGTCTTGCGGTGCTCAGCGAGGACAGCCTGCCCCTGGACTTCACGCCGGAGCGGCCCCTGCGGGCAAACGACCAATGGGTCTACCATTCCCGGCTCTATTCCGCCGCCCAGTTCGTGGGACTGCACCCGGAGCTGGAGCTGATCCAGCTCAACTCCTTCGGCTGCGGCCTGGACGCTGTCACTACCGACCAGGTCTCCGATATTTTAGAGCGTTGTGGCAAGATCTATACCTGCCTGAAAATCGACGAGGTAAACAATCTGGGCGCGGTGCGCATCCGCATCCGGAGCCTGCTTGCCGCCATGCGGCAGCGGGAGGAGCGGAGCACTCTCCCCTCCTCCGGGGACGTGGCCTACCACCGCACCGAGTTTACCAAAGAGATGTTCCGTCAGGGCTACACCATTCTGGCCCCCCAGATGAGCCCCATCCATTTTGACCTGCTCTCCCCTGTTTTCCGCAAATACGGCTATAACTTAGTAGTGCTGGACAACGACAACCGGGCCGCCATCGACACGGGGCTGAAATATGTGAACAACGACGCCTGCTTCCCCTCCATCACCGTGGTGGGGCAGGTGATGGACGCGGTGCTCTCCGGCAAGTACGACACGGACCATCTGGCCATCATCATGACCCAGACCGGCGGCTGCTGCCGGGCCAGCAACTATGTGGGCTTTATCCGCCGGGCTCTGGACAAGGCGGGATTGTCCCACATCCCCGTCATCTCTCTCAACGCCAACGGCATGGAGAAAAACCCCGGCTTCAAGCTGAGCCTGCCTCTTGTCATGGCCGCGGGGAAAGCGGTGGTCTACGGGGACCTGTTCATGCGCTGCCTGTACCGGGTGCGCCCCTACGAGCTGGTGCCCGGCTCCGCCAACGAACTGCACCAGAAGCTGCTGGCCATGTGCATCGACTCTCTGGTGAACCAGCGCAGCATGCACAGCTACGCCAGGCTCTGCCGCACCATTGTGGAAGAGTTTGACGCGCTGCCCATCCACGAGGATATGCGCAAGCCCAGAGTGGGTGTTGTGGGCGAGATTCTGGTCAAATACATGCCCCTGGCCAACAACCACCTGGTGGACCTGCTGGAGCGGGAGGGCGCGGAGGCCGTGGTGCCGGAGCTGATGGACTTCATGTGCTACTGCCTGTACAATTCCGGCTACAAGCACGAATTTCTGGGCGGGACCTGGGTCTCGGCCCAGGTGTCGAAAATCGCCGTGGGCGCCATCCAGCGGCTGAGAAAGCCCGCTCTGGATGCTCTGAAGGCCAGCCGCCGCTTTGAAGCGCCCATCCATATCCGCAAGGTGGCGGAGCTGGCCAAGCCCTTCCTGTCCATCGGCAACCAGTACGGCGAGGGCTGGTTCCTCACCGGCGAGATGGCAGAGCTGCTCACCCACGGCACCCCCAACATCGTGTGCATCCAGCCTTTTGCCTGCCTACCCAACCATGTGGTGGGCAAGGGCGTGATCAAAACCCTGAAAAGCGCCTATCCCCAGGCCAACATCGTGGCCGTGGACTACGACCCCGGCGCCAGCGAGGTCAATCAGCTCAACCGCATCAAGCTGATGCTCTCCGCCGCCAAGAAGGCCATGGAGCCGGAGAAAGCCAGATCCGCCGCGCCTGCGGCGATCTGACCGCACAAAAAACACCGCGGAAACCTTTTCAACATGGTTTCCGCGGTGTTTTTGCCGGTCAGTTTTATCTCTCGCTCTTCCTTTCGTTGTAATCCGCGTCGATCTTCTCTTTCCAGTCTGCCGACAGGGGCGCCGCGCAGCTGCGGATCTGGCAGACCGCCTCGCTGACGGCCTCGTAGATCACGCCGGTGCCCATATGGTCCGCGTGGTAATTGGCGGCCCGGTCAGCGCCGATGCCGAAGCGGGCAGCCTCCCGGGCGGCGTCGATATTGGCGCCCAGGAACAGAAACTCCCAGCCGTATTTTTCCTTCTCGTGCTGGATCATGGACCTGACCTTGTCATAGGTGTAGCGGCGGCTGGCGTTCTCCATGCCGTCGGTGGTGATGACAAACAGGGTCTTCTCCGGGCGGTCCTCCTCCCGGGCGTACTTGTGGACGTTGCCGATATGGTGGATAGCCCCGCCCACCGCGTCCAGCAGAGCGGTGCAGCCCCGGACGAAATACTCTTTCTCCGTCAGGGCCGGAATGCGGTCCAGAGGAACGCGGTCATGGATAACCTGGGCGTCGTTGTCGAAGAGCACCGTGGATACAAACGCCTCTCCGGCTTCCTTCTTCTGCTTTTCGATCATGGCGTTGAAGCCGCCGATGGTGTCCGCCTCCAGGCCCGACATGGAACCGCTGCGGTCAAGGATAAATACCAGCTCAGTCAAATTCTTCTTCATAAAAATACCCTCCTGTAATGTGGTTTTTTTGTTTACGTCCACATTATAGGAGGTTTTTCTCTGTGAATGGTCAACTGTCAGGGGACATTTTTCTTTCACGAGGTCGCGCCCAGAAGGCTCTGGTCAAACTCAAACAGGGCCGCGTTGATGTCGAACAGATCGTAATTCTTCTCCCGAATGAAGTACATGATGATCACGTCGAATTTGCTGCTGTTGGTCAGGGCATAGCCCGCCCGGCCGATCAGGTCCCGGGTCTGCTCCAGATCCAGCTCCAGGGCCAGGGCCAGAGCAATGGCGGTGGATTTGGTGGGCTTATATTCCGGGTTGTTGCGGATCTTGGAAAAATGCTGCCGGGAAAGGTTGGCTCTGGTATAGATCTCGGAGTCTTTTTTTCCGGTCCGGTCAATGAGCTTCAGCAAGGTCTCGGAAAAGCCCGCGTCGGTTTCCGCCAGCAGCTGGGCCAGGCTGGGCTTTGCTTTGCGGAAAGAAAGACCCCTGTTTTCCGGTTTTGCCGTTCCGGATCCCCGCTGCGCGGCCATGGGCGCGCAGGGCATGGCGTTATAGCGGACTGTGTTTTCCGTCTGCTCCGGGAAACTCTCCGGCGGCGCTGCCATCGCTTCCCAGGGGGCTTCGTCAAAGCAGGCAGTGTCCTCCATCTGACGGCGGCTTATCCTCTCCCGGATGATCCGCTCCTGCAGGTCGGCGACGCCTTCCCCTTCGTCCTCCAGCCCGTACTGCTGAAGGGTCTTTTCCCGGATGTAGTTTTCATCAATGAAGCTGGACACGCCCCGGAACAGCTTTTCCGACAGCTGGAAAGCGTCCCGGCTGAACACCACCAGATAGACCTGCATTTCATTATCCCGCAGAAATTCGCTGATGGCCTTCATGGCGGTCTGCAGTGCCAGGGGCTTGGGGAAGCCGTAATTGCCCGTAGAGATCAGCGGAAAGGCAATGGACTGACACCGGTACCTCTTCGCCAGCTTCAGGCTCCGCTCGTAGCAGGAGCGCAGCAGCTTTTCTTCGCTGTGCCTGCCGTCCTGCCATACCGGGCCAACGGTGTGGATCACATATTTTGCCGGCAGGTCAAAGGCCGGGGTGATGGCCGCGTCGCCCACCCGGATATCGCCGATCCTCTTCCGCGCTTCCAGCAGCCCGGGCCCCGCCTTCCGGTGGATCCCCGCGTCCACGCCGTAGCCGATCTGCGGTTTGGGGTTGGCGGTGTTCACAATGGCGTCCACGGACATATTGACAATGTCGTTTCTCACGATCTCAAAGGGCATGTAAGCTCGCCTTCTTTCCCATCTGCGTTTCCGTAAGAACAGTATAACATGCTTTCCTCACATTTCCAATATTTTGGACGCGCAAATCATGCTGTACTGTTTAAAGTTTATCTCATCTGTCTCCTGTTGTCAAAGAAATTCCCCTTCACGCTGCATCTCATATCCTCCCTCCCCCGCTCATATACATGAAACACGAGAGTATGGGGAGTGGTATATGTGCATACAAATATCGAACAGCGCGCCTGCGATCTGGCTGTGTATATCATCGAGAACAAATCCACCGTCCGGGCCGCCGCCGCCCGGTTCGGCATTTCCAAATCTACCGTACATAAAGACATCACCGAGCGGCTTTCAAAGGTCAACCCGGCGCTGTACCACCAGGTACGGGAGCTGCTGGACCTGAACAAAGCCGAGCGCCACATCCGCGGCGGCCTGGCCACCAGGAGAAAATACAAGGGAGAATGAAAAGCTCCCCTCCGCCGTGGGCGGAGGGGATAAGTGATGCCGCTGCGCTGTGATAAGTGATGCAATGCGTTCCGCACACGCGTCGAAGACCTGCATCACAGACGAAGTCTGCATCACGCACGCAGTGCGCATCACGTTCCGCAAGGAACGCATCACGCAAAAAAGTCTCTTTTGTCTGGTAGACAAAAGAGACTTTTTTGTTGCGAAAGAACGACCAAACGGAGCAAAACAAGGGTAAGAACGACAAAAAGTACACCACAATAAAACAAACAATTCATAGTTCAAAGGAAACCACAGATTGAAAGTATTGCTCCTGAAAATGTACAGCCTGTTCAATCTCTCCGGCTGTTAATGAACTGCCCTCAGGCGCGACCACCCATTTGTGTTCCGTATCGTCTTTCCGATAGATCACGGCGATCACTTTTCCGGTATATTTCCTGACCGGTTCCCTGACCCCCAGAATATAGGCATCTTCTTCCTCACCATCCGGAGCTATTGTCCCCTTGATGTATCCGTAATTGACCGGATAGTACAAGTCCGGGTGTTCGGGGTGATAGCTGCCCAACGGGCGGTCAACAGTTACCGTCACGGTATCCCCTATCATTCTGTATTCCCCCTTGCGGTGTTGATGGAGGCAATGAGCATTACCCGAATACTTGCACAGGCTGAATCCAGTGCCTTATATTCTGCTTCTTCGATATAACCTGTTTTGTAAAGGAGTTCCAGCCAATAGCCAGTTTCATTCGCTTCCTTAAGTGCAATCTGAAGCTTGGCAACAAAATCAGCCTTACCGTGGGCATACTGAGCCTCACGGATATTTGCTCCGATAGAAGTACCGCTTCTGCCAATTTGATTGGAGATGATGGATTCGCGCTGTCCTTTCAGTTGTTTTACAAGGCTGATGATTGATACAGCAAAATCCATGGACTGGTTTCTCAATTTACTTTCAGACATTGTAACACCTCCATTTAACAGCATTATATCAGAAAAGTCTATGTTTACAATATTTTGTGAAGTTTGGCTTTGCCAAGTGAAGCAGCGGCAATGCCGCTGTGAAGTATCGTGCTTACGCACGAAGTGAAGTTAAGTGTGCCACTCACGCCCGCAGGCACTTCACGATGCAAAGCATCGCTTCACTCACCGAAGGTGTGCTTATCGTGCCGCAAGGCACACTTAGTTCGAAAAAAGAGTCTTTCGTCTGGTAGACAAAAGACTCTTTTTTCGTGGTGGAGAGCAGCGGACTCGAACCGTTGACCTTCCGCGTGTGAGGCGGACGCTCTAACCAGCTGAGCTAGCCCTCCAGAGCTTGTATATGATATCACATCTTTCCCAACATTTCAAGAGGGAATTTTACAGTTTTCCGTTTTTTCCGGAGATATTTATTGATTGATGTTTTTTCTCTGTTGTGGTATGCTGTCGGCAGGAGTGTGAGTTCACCAATGAGGATGAGAAAAAGACCGAACCTTGCGCCGCGCATGGAAAAATGCGCCGCGTTGATGATCGACGAGCCGGGCCTATACCGGGGCCACTGGCTGGAGAGCTTTCCCGGCTTTTCCGCTTTGCAGCTGGAGCTGGGCTGCGGCAAAGGCCGCTTTACTGCCGACACTGCCCAGACCATGCCGGACACCCTGATCATCGCCCTGGAAAAGGTTCCTGACGCCATGATCATCGCCATGGAGCGGGTAAAAGAGCGGGGGCTGGAAAACGTCCGCTTTATCAACGGCGACGCCGCCGGGCTTTTGGACATGTTCGCCCCCGGCGAGGCGGACCGGATATACATCAACTTCTGCGACCCCTGGCCCAAGAGCCGGGACGCCAAATTCCGCCTGACCTCCCCCGGATTTCTGCGCCTGTACGCCGACGTTTTGAAGCCCGGCGGGCAGATCCATTTCAAGACCGATAACACCCCCTTGTTCGACTGGTCCGTCAAGCAGATGCAGAGCGAGCTCTGGCAGCTCTCTGAGCTGACCCACGACCTGCACCGAAACGGCCCGGTGGGCGTGATGACGGACTATGAGGCCAAATTCTACGCCGAGGGGTTAAAAATCAACCGGCTGGCGGCGGAAAAGACGCCGGACACCAAGGGCACCGCCGCCGGGCCCGTCCCCAGACTTCACAACGCCGCGCTCGCCGACGCACGGGGCTATGCGGAGAGCGTCAGCGCAAACACAGAGGAGAACGAAACATGAGATTGATTTCCTGGAATGTAAACGGCCTGCGGGCCGTGATGAAAAAAGGCTTTGAGGACATCTTCTGGAACCTGGACGCGGACTTTTTCTGCCTGCAGGAGACCAAGCTCCAGGCGGGGCAGATCGACCTGGACCTGCCCGGATACGAGAGCTACTGGTGCTACGCCGAGCGGAAGGGCTATTCCGGCACCGCCATCTTTACCAAACATACGCCGCTGTCCGTCAGCTACAACATCGGCCTCCCTGAGCACGACACTGAGGGCCGGGTCATCACCCTGGAGTACGAAAACTTCTATCTGGTCTGCGTGTACACCCCCAACGCCCAGGACGGCTTAAAGCGCATCGACTACCGCATGAGCTGGGAAGACGCTTTCCGGGACTATCTTGTGTCCCTGGACAAGAAAAAGCCGGTCATCGTCTGCGGGGACATGAACGTGGCCCATGAGGAGATCGACCTGAAAAACCCCAAGACCAACATCGGCAACCCCGGCTTCTCCTATGAGGAGCGGGGCAAGTTCACCGAGCTGCTTGAAGCGGGCTTTACCGACAGCTTCCGTTACCTGTACCCCGACCGGACCGACGCCTACTCCTGGTGGAGCTACCGCGCCGCCGCCCGGGAGCGGAACGTGGGCTGGCGTATCGACTATTTTGTGGTCTCCGACCGGCTGCGGGAAAACATCAGGGACGCCTATATTCTGCCGGAGGTCATGGGCTCCGACCACTGCCCTGTGGGGCTGGACATCACATGGTAAAGATCGGCAATGTGGAACTGAAGGGGCGGCTGACGCTGGGCCCCATGGCCGGAGTGACGGACTTTGCCTTCCGGCAGGTCTGCCGTGAGCAGGGCGCGGCCCTCACCACCACGGAGATGGTCAGCGCCAAGGCCCTGGTCTACCACGACGAAAAGACCAAATCCCTGCTGTACATCCCCGAAGATGAGCACCCCTGCGCCGTGCAGATCTTCGGCCACGAGCCGGAGGTCATGGCCCAGGCCGCCGGTATGGCCCTGGAGTATTCCGGGGCGGATATTCTGGATATCAACATGGGCTGCCCGGTGGGAAAGATCGTCAAATCCGGCGACGGCTCCGCCCTGATGAAGGATCCGGAGCTGGCCGGGCGCATCATTGAGGCGGTCTGCGCCGCCGTGGACAAGCCCGTGACGGTGAAGTTCCGCAAGGGCTGGGACGGCGGCAGCGTGAACGCGGTGAAGTTTGCCCGGGTCTGCGAGCAGGCGGGGGCCTCCGCCATTGCCGTCCACGGGCGCACCAGGGTGCAGATGTACGCCGGCAAGGCCGACTGGGACATCATCCGTGAGGTCAAAAAGGCCGTGCGCATTCCCGTCACCGCCAACGGAGATATCTTCTCCGGCGCTGACGCCGCGCACATTTTACGCTATACCGACTGCGACCTGGCCATGATCGGCCGGGGCAGCTTCGGCAATCCCTGGCTCTTCATGCAGGCAAACGCGGTGCTGGAGGGTAAGCCGGAACCGGCGCTTCCGCCTCTGGCGGAGCGGATCGACACGGCGGTGACCCAGATCGAGCGCCTGGCAGAATTCAGCGGCGAGCGGATCGCCTGTCTGGAGGCCCGGCACCACCTGCCCTGGTATCTCCACGGCGTGCCCTACTCCGGCTTTTACCGGCAGCAGCTGGTGCATGTGGAGACGCTGGAGGATATACACCGTCTGGCAAAGGAAATGAAACGGGATCTGAAGTGAGCCCACACTGTACGAGAGGAGGCGAAAGGCTTGACACGGGAACAGGAAGCTATGGCCATACAGCAGGTGCTGGACGGCGACGTGAACGCCTTTGAACCCATCGTAAAGGAATATGAGAAAAACGTATACAATCT
>SAMEA3663248__coassemble_601_pt1 | contig 12651 bp, 12 predicted proteins | sample SAMEA3663248__metabat2_low_PE_036 | metagenome-assembled genome bin SAMEA3663248 (sample SAMEA3663248) | pig gut metagenome | biome: pig gut; feature: pig-associated habitat; material: faeces | place: China | collected 2013 | reverse complement strand
AAGCATCGCATATCCGCCGCCGAAGGTCATTACGCCGACTTTGGCAAAGGCGACAAACAGGGAGAGAAGATTCATTTACCCAGCGCCTCGGCGTACTGGATGTATTTGGCGATGCGCTCCTCGCAGTCGGCGCTGCTCTGGCCCCGGATCAGCAGGTAGACCTTGATCTTGGGCTCGGTGCCGGAGGGACGGATGATGAAGCTGCTGCCGTCGGCCAGCTCGAAGTAGAGCACGTTGGAGCCGGCAAAGGGGGTCTTGTCCACCTTGCCCAGACCCGCCACGAAGATGCTGCCGTCCTGGTAGTCCCGCAGGCGGATGACCTCCTCCCCGCCGATCTCCGTGGGGGGATTTTCCCGCAGACTGCTCATCAGAGCCTTCATCTTCTGCAGGCCGTCCAGACCGGGCATGACCAGGTTCAGGGTCTTTTCCTTGTACCAGCCGTACTTCTCGTACAGGGCATTCAGAGCGTCCAGCAGAGTCATGCCCTTCCGGTAATAGTGGGCTGCCATCTCGGCCACCATCATGGAGGCGGTGACGGCGTCCTTGTCGCGGACATAGTCGCCCATCATGTAGCCGTAGCTCTCCTCAAAGGCGAAAATGTATTTATAGCTGCCGGCGGCCTCCCAGGAGGCCACACGCTCGGCCATGAACTTGAAGCCGGTGAAGGTGTCCTCAAAGTGGACGCCGTTCTGCTCGGCCACCACTCTGGCCATGCCGGTGGAGACGATGCTGGACAGAGCACCGGCGTTTTCCGGCAGGGTGCCGGTGGCCTTCTTTGCGCTGATCACATAGTCCAGCAGCAGCACGCCCATCTGGTTTCCGCTGATGGTGACGTACTCGTCCCCGGAGCGGACCATGGTGCCGATGCGGTCAGAGTCCGGGTCGGTGCCGATGATCAGGTCGCTGCCCACCTTCTTGGCCAGGTCGATGGCCAGATAAAAGCCCTCGGGATTTTCCGGGTTGGGGCTTTCCACGGTGGGGAAGCTGCCGTCGATAACCATCTGCTCGGGCACGGGGTAAAGGTGCTTGATGCCCAGGCGCTTCAGTGCCTCGGGCACCAGCTTGTAGCCGCAGCCGTGGAAGGGGGTGTAGACAATTTTGAAGTCGTCGGCCACGGCGGCCACGGCCTCTTTGTCGATGGCCTGGGAGAGAACCTGCTCCAGGAAAGCCTCGTCGGTCTCCTGGCCCAGGATCTCGATCTGGCCGGCCTTCACGGCCTCGTCAAAGTCGCAGGTCTTGAAGCCGGTGAAGATGTCGATGGCCTCCATCTGCTGGGCGATGGCCTCTGCCTTCTGGGGAGGCAGCTGGGCGCCGTCGGACCAGTAGACCTTGTAGCCGTTATACTCCTTGGGGTTGTGGCTGGCGGTGATGTTCAGACCGGCGGCGGTGCCGTAGTGCAGCACGGCAAAGCTCAGCTCCGGTGTGGGGCGCAGATCCTCGAAAATGCGGACGTGGATGCCGTTTGCGGCCATGACGCAGGCGGCCTCACGGGCATAGTCGCTGCCGTTGAGACGGCAGTCTCTGGCGATGGCTATGCCCTTGCGCATGGCCTCCTCGCCCTCGGCCACGATCACGTTGGCGAAAGCCTGGGTGGCGTGGCGGATGACATGTATGTTCATGTGGTGCAGTCCCAGCTTCATGGTGCCGCGCAGGCCGGCGGTGCCGAACTCCAGGGGCGCAAAAAAGCGGTTTTCGATCTCCTTCTCGTCGCCGGCGATGGCGTTGAGCTCGCTCCACTCCTCCTCGCTGAGGGCGGGGCTATCCAGCCAGCGCTGGTACTCTTCTTTATAATTCCTCATGGTTCATTTCTCCTTCACATAGTACTTTTGCATCGTTATATAAGCTCTTGGGCACAAGGATATCCACTCCCTGGCCGCTGATTCCCAGTATCAGGCGGCCGAAGCTGCCGTCGCCGGGGTAGCGGCGCAGGCAGGGAATACCGTATGCCTCAAGCATGTTCACCAGAAGCTCGTCGCTGAGATCAATATTTTTGCGGCAGCACAGGAAAACCGGCTCCTCCGGTTCCCCATGCTCGTCCCGGGGCCAGCGCTCCGACAGATCGCCGATGGGGGTGCTCCCCCACTCCAGGTCCTTCTCCTTTGCCATAAGCGCTTCCTCCGTTCATTTATGGTATTTTGAGCCCTCGTTGATCTTAAATCCCCGGTAAATCTGCTCCATGAGCATTACCCGGGCCAGATGGTGGGGAAAGGTCATCTCCGACATGCTCAATCGCAGGTCCGCCGCGGCCTTCACCCGGGGCGAAAGCCCGTAAGAGCCGCCGATGATGAAGCAGAGCCGGGGCTTTCCCGAGCCCTCCTGCCGGGCGATCAGCTCCGCCAGCTTTTCGCTGGGCATCTGCCGGCCCTCCACGCAGAGGGCCACAGTATAAGCGTCCGTTGGGATGGATTTGACGATCCCGGCGGCCTCCTTTTCCAGGGCCGCTGCGATCTCCTTTTGTGAAGGGGCGTCCGGGAGCCGGACTTCCGCCAGCTCCGTCAGTTCAAAGCGGCAGTATGCCCCCAGCCGCTTGGCATATTCGGAAAACGCGTCCAGATAGAACTTTTCCCGCATTTTTCCCACACAGATCAGCTTTACCGCGAGCACAGACAGCCCTCCCCCACCTTCAGGCGCAGACAGCCGTACACCGGCGCGCAGTAGAGCTCCACAGGAAGCCCCGCCGTGCTCTCTCCCGCGGCACGCATGGCCAGGGCCGGGGTGTTGTTCTCCCGGCTCAGATGGCCCAAAATGATCTGCCTTGTGCCGCCCAGGGCCAGTTTCCGGGCCAAATCCGCGCAGCAGGCGTTGGAGAGATGGCCGCTGTCGGACAAAATGCGCCGTTTCAGATAGACCGGGTAGGGCCCGTAGCGGAGCATCTCCTCGTCGTGGTTGGATTCAATTAAAACCGCGTCCGCGCCGGAGAGGGCGTCAAACACCTCCTCCGTCACATGGCCCATGTCGGTGGCCAGGGCAAAGACCCCGCCGCCCTCGATGCGGTAGCCCACGCTCTCGTCGGTGTCGTGGGGCGTGTGGAAAGCGGTGACGGAAAGATCGCCGATTTCAAAGGGCTCGTTCACCGGAATGACGTGCAGATAAGGCTCCGCCTCCGGCAGACAGCCCCGCAGGCGGTTTGCCACAGTGCGGGGGGCGTAGACCGGAACAGCGTAGTATTTCATCAGCATTTTCAGGCCGGAAATATGATCGGAGTGCTCATGGGTAATGAGCACTCCGCCGATTTCGCGCATTGAAAGACCTGACTGCGCAAGGGATTGTTCGATTCTGCGCTTGGAAATTCCGGCGTCGATCAATATATGGGATCTGCCGCTGGACAGCAACAGACAATTTCCACTGGAACCGCTGGCAAAAACACAAAGTTCCATCAGCTGATGCAGACGATCCTTTCCGCACCGTCGGAGTCGTCAGGAAAGTCTACCACTTCGATCTCCGCGCCCAGGGCCTTGAGCTTGCCAACAAAGTTTTCGTAACCGCGCTCGATAAAGTGGATATCCTCCACCACGGTGGTGCCGGCAGCGCACATGCCGGCGATGACCATGGCCGCGCCGGCCCGCAGATCGCAGGCCTGGACCACCGCGCCGGTGAGCTTGGCGCCGCCCTCGATGACGGCCACCCGGCCGTCCACCTGGACCTCCGCGCCCATTTTGCGCAGCTCGTTGACGTATTTAAAGCGGTTGTCGTAAATGCCTTCCGTGATCACCGAGGTGCCGTTTGCCAGGCACAACAGGGTGCCCATCTGGGGCTGCATGTCCGTGGGGAAGCCGGGATAGGGCAGGGTCTTGATATTGGCCTTGCGCAGGGTGCTGGCGCCCTTGACGAGAACAGAGTCCTCATATTCCTGGACGATGGTGCCGGTCTCCCGGAGCTTTGCGCTGATGCACTCCAGATGCTTGGGGATCACGTTTTTCACCAGCACCTCTCCCCCGGTGGCGGCGGCGGCTACCATGTAGGTGCCGGCCTCGATCTGGTCGGGGATGATGGTGTAGGTGCCGCCGTGGAGCTTATCCACGCCGTTGACCTTCACCGTGTCGGTGCCCGCGCCGCGAATGTCCGCGCCCATGGAGTTGAGGAAGTTGGCCAGGTCCACAATATGGGGCTCCCGGGCGGCATTTTCGATGATGGTGCGGCCCTGGGCCAGGGTGGCCGCAAGGATGATGTTCATGGTGGCGCCCACGGACACCTTGTCCAGGTAGATCCGCGCGCCGTGGAGCCTGCCGTCTCTGGCGTCGGCGTAGACAAAGCCGTTTTTCACGTCCACATCCGCGCCCAGGGCGGTCATGCCCTTGATGTGCTGCTCGATGGGCCGCACGCCGAAATTGCAGCCGCCGGGCATAGTGGTCTTGGCGCAGCCGAAACGGCCCAGCATTGCGCCGATGAGATAGTAGGAGGCCCTGATCTTACGGGTAAGGTCAAAGGGTACGTCCTGATAATGCACGTCCGTGCAGTCGATTTCGATGGTAGAATTATTGATAAACCGAACCTTCGCGCCCATATGGGTCAGAATGGTCAGGAGCATATCGGTGTCGCTGATCTGGGGCATGTTCTCTATGCGGCAGACGCCGTTGACCATCAGAGCCGCGGGGATGATCGCCACGGCCGCGTTCTTCGCGCCGCTGATCTCCACTTCGCCGTGCAGCATAGTGCCGCCTTTTATCACGTATTTTTCCAAGATTTTGCACCTTCCAATTTCGGTTGACAGGTTGGCCTGCCTACCCGATTTTTAATTTTACCATACCATGAGGAAAAAGGCAAGCTTTTATCGGCTTGCTGGTCTGTTCCGGGGTTTCCCATGTCCGGCACGGGCGACCGCAAGGGTCGCCCCTACGGTTTTTTAGGAGACGGATGTAGGGGCGACCCTTGCGGTCGCCCGTGTAAGTCACGGACAGAGTCTTTGGCACATCGTGCCGCGGTTATTTCTTCCGCTCTGCCAGGTATTTCTCCGCCTTCAGCACGGCCACAATGGTCTTGGCGTCGTCAATCTCGCCGTCCATGACCATCCGGGACAGCTGGCTGAGGGGGATCTTTTCCACGTTCAGGAATTCGTCCTGATCCGGGTGGCATTCCCCGGCGTGCAGGCCCAGGGCCAGATAGATATGCAGCACCTCCGTGGAAAAACCGGGAGAAGTGCAGCAGCCGCCCAGATACACCAGCTCATCCGCCGTGAAACCGGTCTCCTCGGAAAGCTCGCGCACGGCGCATTCCCTGTGGTCCTCGCCGTATTCCAGCTTACCCGCCGGAGCCTCCAGCATCATCCGCCCGAAGGGATAGCGGAACTGGCGCACCATATAACAGCTTCCATCCTCATCCACAGGCAGGATGGTCACGCCGCCCGGGTGCTCCACCACCTCGCGCTTTACCACCTTGCCGGTATAAAGCTCCGCGTCGTCCAGGCGGACGCGGACAATGATCCCTTTATATTTTTCAACGCTGCCAACCGGCCGCTCAAGATACTCCATATCAAATCACTCCTTTGGGAAAACCTGTGCATAATAAATTAATTTACATAATAACCATGAGCAGTATAACACAGGCTGAGGAAGATTTCCATATTTTTTTAGTAGAAATCCACCGGATTTTTTTGTAGAATTTAAATATCCGGGAACTATTTGTGCCAATTTGGCAAAGAAGAGGTAACAAAATGGATACATACGCAATTTCAGAAGATTCCGTGGCCCTGCTGCTGCCGGGAGACGTGGTGCCGGACGTGGGCAGGACGGTGCGGCTTTTGCTGCGCATGGCGGGCTTTGCGCCCTGGGCGCGGGTGGAGGCGGAGCTATTCAGTCTCAACGGCGCTTCCCTGCTGCTGGCAAGGCCCGCGCCGCCCCGCACAAGGCGGCTTCGGGGCCATGAGCCCCGGCTGAACAGAAGGTCATAGAAATTTTTCTTTTATTTTTCCTTATAGTGTGGTAGAATGTTTTGCACCACGGAAAAAGGAAGTGAAAGCAGTGTCGGCAAAGCAGAAGGGCGTGAAGGAGATCACCTCCAACCGCAAGGCCTTCCACGAATACTTTGTGCTTGAGCGCTTCGAGGCCGGCATTGAGCTGGCCGGAACGGAGGTCAAATCCATCCGGGGCGGCAACGTGAATTTGAAGGATGCTTTCTGCACCATCAAAAACGGCGAGCTTTTTATCCGGGGTATGCACATCAGTCCCTATGAGCACGGCAATATCTTCAATAAAGACCCGGTGCGGCCCCGCCGCCTTCTGATGCACAAGCGGGAGATTATCAAGCTCAACGCCCGCGTGATGCAGGACGGCGTGGCGCTCATTCCTTTGTCCCTGTACTTCAAGGACAGCCGGGTGAAGGTGGAGCTGGGTCTGTGCAAGGGCAAAAAGCTCCACGACAAGCGTGACAGCGAGGCTGACCGCCAGTCCAAACGGGACATAGACAGAATGATGAAGGAGAGAAATTACGCATGAGCAACCCTATCGTTACCATTGAAATGGAAAACGGCGACGTCATCAAGGCGGAGCTCTACCCCGAGGTGGCCCCCAACACCGTCAACAACTTTATCTCCCTGATCAACAAGGGCTTTTACGACGGCGTGATCTTCCACCGGGTCATCCCCGGCTTTATGATCCAGGGCGGCGACCCCCAGGGCACCGGCACCGGCGGCCCCGGCTACAGCATCAGAGGCGAGTTCAGCTCCAACCGCTTCCTCAACGAGCTGAAGCACACCAGAGGCGTGCTGTCCATGGCCCGCACCATGGACCCCAACTCCGCCGGAAGCCAGTTTTTCATCATGCATGAGGACGCCCCCCCACCTGGACGGCCAGTACGCCGCCTTCGGCAAGGTCATCGAGGGCATGGAGGCCGTGGACAAAATCGCCGCGACGCGCACCAACTACAACGACAAGCCCCGGATCAACCAGACCATGAAGAAGGTCACGGTGGAGACCTTCGGCGTGGACTATCCCGAACCGGTGAAGCGCTGAGTGATACTGTAAACCTGCGGGGAGCGGTACTTCCGCTCCCCTGCCCCCAATGCGGTGCCGTATAACATATAAAAATGAAAAAGTATTTTTCATTTTTATATGTTATATGGGGATGCACTGGTTTCGACGGGGGTGTGGAGGCAGGAATAGCGGGCGGATGCGCCTACCATCCTTAAAATGGGCACTTTATAAATTAAAGAACAACGACAATACTGTTCTTCTCGCTGCTTAATTAGCGAGCGTCCCGCCCGGGAGGACCACGGCCCGGGATGGGGCGTCGATCAGTGGTGAACATGCGTGCGCAAAGCTTTGAGCGCACCATGCACAATGAAGCTACCAAGTCCCCGAGCATGACGGCTTGCGCCGGGATGAGGGAATGTAAATAACCGTCTGCGCCCGGAGAAGTTCCTGTCAAAGCGCTTTCGGACGGGGGTTCGATTCCCCCCATCTCCACCAAAGAATAACCGCAATCTTGATACAAGGTTGCGGTTATTTTCTTTTCATGATATAATAGAAAAAATGGCGGTGATTGTGTGGAGTTAATTCAAGAATATCTTGCATTAGTGACTGATGTTGTGTTTCCTAAAGAATTTAGTGAAAAGGCATATTTCGCAGACTTTTCAAAAGAACACAATCGCAAAGCAACCAGAATGCGTAAGATTGCTGCTGAGATTGAGCAAAAATATCCGGAACTTAAAAGTGAATTTTGCAAAATGCTTTCTCATGAAAACGCTGGCGTCCGAATTTGGGTCGCACACCATGTTCTTGAGGTTATGAATTGCGATAAAGCTTACAGAAAAGCCGCTTTGAAAGAAATTCGTAATCAATCAAGAATGGATAAAACTGCGAATGGCTTTGGCGAAAAAGTATGGTTAAAGGAGTGGTATAAATCCCATCCAAAGGACAGATGGATCTAAATGCACCCCCCTTAAACCCAATTTGCACCCCCTTGACAAGAAAATGCACCCCCTAAAATGATTTTGCACCCCCTTGCTTCAAAAGGGGGTGCATTTGTATCAAAATTAGGGTTAGTCTTCAAAAAATAACCGTCATTCTGATACAACGGAATGACGGTTATTTTATACCCAAAATCAGTATTTAGAGAACTTTTGGGGAGAGGAATCTCTAAAATGACAATTTATTTCCATTTTAAATCGTTAAAAGGTAAGCAATTGTCAAATTGTAACCAAAATCGTTGATTTATAGGGGTAATCGTTAAATTACAGCCAGTAATCGTTGAAAGACAGTAAGTTTTATGATATCATTTGTTCAAGGTGGTGATTATATGACATTGAACGACGTGAAGATTATGTTATCGGAAAACAAAATTGTTTTCGATGTGCGCGAATTTGAAAATGAAACAGCATATTGGCACCATGTGTCAATATTCCATTATACCAAAAATGCAAAAACTTGTAAAGTCATTGCTTTGATCATTCGAAGCAATAATGGAAGAAACGATATTGAACTTCAGTTCAATGCCGTTGATAGCACCTTTCATTTTGAAGAACTGTGGTTTGGTAGTTATAGTTTTGAAATGTTTGATTACAACGAAGAAATGCTTGCTGACGATTTGTTGGATCGCATAAAGGAAATTCAAAGCGGCCAGTTCGTTGTCATTATTGCAAACGACCTTAAGAAGAGGACTTGGCTTGGGGACGCTTGTTTTGATCTAAATGATGATGACAATGCGTTTGGACGAAGCGGTTTTGATAAAGCAATGGAACGAATCAATAAACCCAAGGGGCTAATCTCAAGATTGTTAAGAACACAAAAACAATACGAAATTTACGACTGGAATACCTATCAGTGCGTAATAAAGTAATTTGCACCCCTTGACCTAAAAATGCACCCCCTAAAATGAATTTGCACCCCCTAACTTCAAAAGGGGGTGCATTTGTATCAAAATTAGGGTGAGTCTTCAGAAAAAAGCACGCGTAAGCGTGCTTTTTCCAATGAAATTCGTTCCTTGCGGAACGAGTGAAATATTGCTACGCAATATGAAATACGCTTCGCGTATGAAATATGCCTCCGGCATATGAAGGAACGAATTTTATTTCATATTCGGCGCCAGCCGAATATTTCATAATCCGCGAGGATTATTTCATATTTGCCAAAAGGCAAATATTTCACTACAATATCAAAATAACCTGTCATTCTGAGGAGCGTTAGCGACGAAGAATCCCGTAAATAGAACACCCAGCGTCACCATACGGGATCCTTCACTTCGTTCAGGATGACAGCATGTTTATGGGCGATCACGCCTGCCCGTACAATGTTACCGGAAGTGCGGCGCAAAGACGCAAAAACCTCCCATCCGCAGCACGGACTTCATGAAAAAAGCACCCTTTCGGGTGCTTTTTCAACGGTCTTCTCCGTAGAGGAAATCATGCAGAATTTGGGAATTGGTCTCAAAGTCCACTGCGAAAAGTCCCCTGCCCTGCAGGCCGATCATGCCGCCGTAGGTCCCCTCCACAGGAATGGTCATCTGCTCAAACTGCACGCCCAGGAAGCCCGGAAGCTGGGCCATAAGCTCCAGGATCTCCAGTTTGGTAAAATTGGTCTGCACATAGGGCAAAATGGCGTCGCAGAGCGCGTTCAGGGTTTTTACATCCGCGCCCCGGATGCTGTTCATGCAGGCCTGAATGACGGTCCGCTGCCGCTTCACCCGGCTCCAGTCGCTGTCGATGGCCCGCAAGCGGGCGTAACTCAGGGCGGTCTCGCCGTTCAGGTGGTTCATGCCCGCTTGAAGCGCGTTCCCTCCGCCGTTGAGATAATTCGCCTCCGCGGCGGTCAGCTCCACGTCGATGCCGCCTAAGATATCCACGATGTTTTTCACCGAGGTGAAGTTCAGGCGCACATAGTGGTCCACATCCACGTTAAAGCAGGTCTGTACCTCTTTGAGCATCAGTGAGGCGCCGCCGTAACGGAAGCAGTGGGTCAGCCAGTCGTACTCTCCCTCATATTCGCCCTCCAGGATAGGCACGCCCATGCCGCGCTCCAGGCTGACCAGCTTGGCGGTTTTCTCTTTCAGATCCAGGCTGAGAATGATGATGGAGTCCGCCCGGGCGGAGGAAAACTCCACCGTTCGCTCGTCGGTGCCCAGGATCAGGACGTTGAGGATGTCGTCATCGGTCTGGGTCTCCCCCTGGGGCAGGGCCGAGGGATCCTTCATCTCCAGCCCGGAGAGATCCACGCTGAAGCCCTCTTCTTCGCTCTCCTCCACTGGGGAGGGGCTTTCGATGCTGCCGTCGCTGTAGTCGATCAGACTTAGCTTGCTGTTGACAAACAGCGCCGCAGCAGCGGCCAGGACCAGAAAAATAATCAATATAACCAGCAGGGCGATGAGCCAGCCCCGGCGCTTTTTCTTCGGTTTGCTGTGCATTGAACGTCTCCTTTCGGAAATGGCTTTTCTTTTGCATTTTCTGTTTTTATTATATATCTTCCTGAGCCAAAACGCAACACGCTGATAAATTCAGGCAAAATTGGCAATGTTTTTGGCCATTTCGGCTGTGTACATTTTCAGGCGTTTATGCTATACTTGATAAAAATGGATATTGCGCCCTTTTTCAGGGCTTTTTCGGGAGAAAGTACAGTGGACATTTTGGAAAAAATCAACATGAAAAAAATCGTTCGCGTCGCGGTGTTGCTTCTGGCTGATCTTGTACTGATCAACCTGGCCCAATTCCTGGCGCTTTTCATTCGTTTTGAGTTTTCCATGGCCGCTCTGGTGGAGAGCGGCTTTCTGGAGAGCGTGATCAGCTTTGCGCCGGTTTATTCCCTGCTGTGCATATTCATCTTTGCCTTTTTCGGACTTTACAACAGTCTGTGGGCCTATGTGAGCATGAAGGAAGCCATGCACGCCGGGCTGGCCGCCGTGATCACAGGGCTGCTCCAGTATTTCCTCATGACCGTGCTCAAGCTGTCCGTACCCAGAAGTTTCCCGGTGATGAACATTCTGCTGCTGGCCTTTTTCATCGTTGTGGAGCGCTTTGCCTACCGCTTGGTCCGCACGATCTATCAGGAGCACGGCTACGACCGGCGGGTGCGTACCATGCTCATCGGCGCAGGCGCCGGAGGGGATCTGGTGATCCGGGAGCTGTCCACCAGCCCCCAGTCTCACAACCGAATCGTCTGCATCATTGACGATAAGCGGAAAAAGCATGGCATGCAGCTGGCTGGGATCCCTGTGGTGGGCGGACGGGACAAGATCATTGACGCGGTGAAGCGCTATCGGGTCAGCGAGATCATTTTCGCCATTCCCTCCTGCAGCCATTCCCAGCGCCGGGAGATTTTGAACATCTGCCAGAGCACCGGCTGCTCCATCAAAACCCTGCCCGGTCTTGTGGATATCGCCAACGGCAAGGTGACGGTGCAGAAGCTGAGGAAGGTGGACATTGAGGACCTTTTGGGACGGGACAGCGTCAGCGTTAACTCCGGGGAGATCGGCGAGCATATCCGGGGCAAGACTGTCCTGGTGACCGGTGGCGGCGGCAGCATCGGCAGCGAGCTCTGCCGTCAGGTGGCAAAAAATCAGCCCCGGCGGCTGGTCATCTTCGATATCTATGAAAACAACGCCTATGCCATCCAGCAGGAGCTGCTTCGGACCTGCCCCGGTCTGGATCTGGTGGTGCTCATCGGTTCCGTGCGGGATAAAAAGCGGGTTCGCATGATCTTCGAGCAATACCGGCCGGAGATCGTCTACCACGCGGCGGCCCACAAGCACGTCCCCCTGATGGAGGACAGCCCCAACGAGGCCGTGAAGAACAACGTTTTCGGTACATACAATGTGGCGGAGGCGGCAGATGAATTCGGCGTGGAGACCTTTGTACTGATCTCCTCGGACAAGGCAGTGAACCCCACCAACGTCATGGGGGCCACAAAGCGCATCTGCGAGATGATCATCCAGATGTTTGCCCGCCGTTCCGGCAGCACCCGGTTCGTGGCGGTGCGCTTCGGCAATGTGCTGGGCAGCAACGGCAGCGTCATCCCCCTGTTTCGCCGTCAGATCGAGACCGGCGGCCCCGTCACCGTGACCCACCGGGACATTATCCGCTACTTTATGACCATTCCCGAGGCGGTGTCCCTGGTGATGCAGGCCGGGGTCTACGCCAAAGGCGGCGAGATCTTCGTGCTGGACATGGGCGACCCTGTGCGGATCGACGATCTGGCCCGGAAAATGATCCGGCTCTCCGGCCTGGAACCGGATGTGGACATCAAGATCGTCTATACCGGCCTTCGCCCCGGCGAGAAGCTGTATGAGGAGCTGCTCATGAGCGAGGAGGGCCTGGAGAAAACGGCCAACAATCTGATTTTTGTGGGCCACCCCAACGGCTTTTCCGACGAAGAGCTGGTAAAAGGTCTGGACAAGCTCTATGCTTTGTGCCAGGATAATTCGCCGGACATCTGCGATGAGATCGCTTCCATCGTAAAGACCTATCACCGGGAGACTGAGCCCCTTCCCGCGCCGGAAGAAGAGGAAGTACCGGAGCACGAAGAAGAAAAGGTCCCGGTTCACAGCTGAAAAAATTTGAAAACGCTCCCGCCGCAATGAAGTGACCCCAAAAAGTTAGACAATATTTAAGAGTAAAAATTGTTCAAGCAGCCGAAAGGGCTTGTTGTCTGTGAAGAGCAGGCGGCAAGCCCTTTAGCTTTGCCTTGATACGGTGGTTGTTGTAATAGTCAAGATATTCGATGAGCTCCT
>SAMEA3663248__coassemble_584_pt1 | contig 12898 bp, 12 predicted proteins | sample SAMEA3663248__metabat2_low_PE_036 | metagenome-assembled genome bin SAMEA3663248 (sample SAMEA3663248) | pig gut metagenome | biome: pig gut; feature: pig-associated habitat; material: faeces | place: China | collected 2013 | reverse complement strand
GCTTCCTGCCCTATCTGCTGCTCATCGGCGCGGCCATGTGGCTGTGGTATATGATGATGAAGCAGAGCGGCGGCGCAGGCGGCGGCGTGGCCAAGTTCAGCAAGGCCCGCACCCGTCTGGGCAGCGAGGAGAAGAACAAAAAGACCTTCAACGACGTTGCCGGCTGCGAGGAAGAGAAGGAAGAGCTGGCGGAGATCGTGGACTTTCTGAAGGACCCGAAAGCCTATACCGCCATGGGCGCGCGCATCCCCAAGGGCGTGCTGCTGGTTGGCCCTCCGGGCACCGGCAAGACCCTGCTGGCCAAGGCCGTGGCAGGAGAGGCAAACGTCCAGTTTCTGTCCATCTCCGGTTCCGACTTTGTGGAGCTGTATGTGGGCGTGGGCGCAGGCCGTGTCCGCGACCTGTTTGACCAGGCCAAAAAGGTGGCTCCCGCCATCATCTTCATTGACGAGATCGACGCTGTGGGCCGCCAGAGAGGCAGCGGCCTTGGCGGCGGACATGACGAGCGCGAGCAGACATTGAACCAGCTGCTTGTGGAGATGGACGGCTTCGGCAGCAACGAGGGCGTCATCGTCATGGCGGCCACCAACCGCGCCGACATTCTGGATAACGCCCTGCTCCGTCCCGGCCGTTTCGACCGGCAGGTGTATGTGGGCCTGCCCGACATCCGGGGCCGCGAGGCCATTTTGAAGATCCACTCCCGCGACAAGCATCTGGCGGAGGACGTGGACCTGAACAGCATCGCCAAGGGCACCCCCGGCTTTGCCGGCGCTGACCTGGAAAACCTGATGAACGAGGCGGCTCTGCTGGCCGTGCGCCGCAAGCACCGCTTCATCACCATGGAGGACATCGACGAGGCCATCCTGAAGGTCCAGATGGGCCCGGAGAAGAAGAGCCGCAAGATGAGCGAGAAGGCCCGACGCCTCACCGCCTATCACGAGGCGGGACACGCGGTCTGCGGCAGGTTCCTGGAGCATGTGGATCCGGTGCATTATATCACCATCATCCCCCGGGGCGCGGCAGGCGGCTTCACCCTGTTCAGACCCCAGGAGGATCTGGAAAACTTCAAGTCCAGGGCGGAGATGTTTGAAAGCATCGTCATGGCCCTGGGCGGCAGAATGGCCGAAAAGCTGTTTCTGGACGATATCTCCACCGGCGCCTCCGGGGATATCCAGCAGGCCAGTTCCATTGCCCGGGACATGGTCATGCGCTACGGCATGAGCGACCGCCTTGGCCCCATCCTCTACGACAGCTCTGACCACAGCATCTTCATCGGCCGGGATTTCGGCACCACCAAGAGCTATTCCGAGGAGACCGCCGGCGTGATCGACGAGGAAGTGAAGAGCATTTTCGACAGCGCTTCCGCCCTGTGCGAGAAGATCCTCACCGAGCATCGCGAACAGCTGATCGCCATCGCGGAATATCTGCTCCGGAACGAGACCATGGAGGCGGAGGAGTTCAACTACTTCTTTGAGCACGGCGAATTTATGCCCATCTCCCCCAAGGCCGCCCGCCAGGCCGCCAATGACAGCACCATCGAGCGCCCGGCCCGCAAGATCTCCATGACCGACGGCTACGCCCAGGAGAACAAAGCCCAGGCCGAAGCGCCGCAGGAAGAAAAAGGCGAAGAGCCGGAAAACAAAGAATAAAGCGTAAATGAAACGGCATAACCAAAGCTCAGTTTGAGCACGGTTATGCCGTTTTCAATTTGTGCAATTTATTGGACCTGTTGACAAAGTGGCGTGTAAACCCTCTCTATGGTAAAATAACTACAGGGAGGGATGCGGCATGATGGGACGTCAAAGCAGACAAATGGCAATGATTTTCGTGGATATGGAGTCATTGATTCCAGAGAACCATCTGCTGCGGAAGATTAACCGGACAGTATCCTTTGATTTCATCTATGATCTTCTCGCGCCATATTATCCGGCAACGGGCCGCCCATCTGTCGACCCTGTCAGTATGTTCAAAATGCTCCTGATCGGATATCTGTATGGAATCAAATCGGAACGGCGGCCGGCAGAGGAAATTCAGCTCAATGTTGCCTATCGCTGGTTCTGTGGATTCGAACTGAATGACACCATCCCGGATCACTCCACATTCAGCAAAACCAGGACACGTAAATGGCAGCAGAGCAGCCTCTTTCAGAAACTGGCGTTTGTTCAGTAGACATTAAAATATATAAAAAGAGCCTGCAAAACTGCAGACTCATTTTTTACGCCTTACGCGGGCTTGGTAAGGATTTTTCCGAGATCCGGTTCTGTGGCCAGCTTATCTGTTTCGCAAAAACGCATCCGCTTCCTGCAAAATCCGTTTTCTGCTCTCCGATGTCAGGAGGATCTGTGCCTCCTCGTAAGACACCAGCGCCGCCGCCAGCAATTCCTTCGGCTCCGGCACGATCTCCTGATCGCTGTACTCGGCACAGAAATATACCACCAGCTTATCCGTGTTTTCCTTTTTGAGAACCGGATATTCCTCGGTCATCCGAAAGCCCTCCAGGATCCGGGGTCTGAGTTGGGTCTCCTCATAGACCTCCCGCAGGGCGGTTTCTTTTTCCGTTTCCCCGGCTTCCACATGGCCTTTGGGGAAACCCCAAAGGCCTTTCTTCTGCTGAATCAGCACATAGCGGAGGGCTCCGCCGCTCTTTGTAAACACCACGGCTCCGCATGATTTTTCGTGTTCCATCTCCCAGCCTCCGAATCTGTAATCTGCCAGCTCCGTATCCGGCTTATTCGCCGATGAGCCGGTAATTCCGTGAGCGGATCATGCGCGACATCTGCATGGAGTCACTGGGCAGCTTTTCCGTCAGGATCCCGGCCCGGCCCACATCCTCCGGACGATGGCAGTCGGAACCGGAGATGGTCAGCAGGCCAAACTGCTGGGCATATTCCCGGGCGCGGGCGTTGTAGCTCTCATGCCGGGGGTTAGTGTTGACCGCCTCCACCCCGTCCAGATAACAGGCAATGGCGGGAGTACAGCTCAGCCGGTAGGGATGCGCCTGCACCAGCAGCGCGCCCTGGCTTCGCGCAATGGGGGCAAAGCCGGCAATGCCCATGCGGAAAACCTGATCCGGCTGGGCAAGAAGGTCGTCCCGCCAGCCGTAGAGCAGGTAGTCGTTCTCGCTCTCGTCAAAGCGAAGTTCAGCACCCTTAAACACGCGCAGCCCCTGCTTGTCTCCCTCCTCGCGCACGCGGCGATAGCCCTCAAGAAAGGCGTGGATCCGGTCGCCGGTGCCGGCGGGGTCGATACCCAGATAGTCAAAGGTGGTTCGGTTATAGTGATCGGTCACAATCACGGCGCTGTAGCCTGCAGCCTTGTAGGCTGCGACGATTTCGGCGGCCTCCATATGCCCGCACTGGCTGACATGGACGGTGTGCAGATGCGTTTCAATCTTATACATGGCAGAGATCCTTTCTTATTTGACATTGACAATACGCAGCTCCGTACCGCTGCGCTGGCAGAGCGCACGCAGTTCAGGCGGGCATGATGAATCCGTGATAAGGCAGGTCATGTCGGCGAGGGAGGCATAGCTCATCAGGCCGGTGGCATCGAATTTTCCAGAGTCACAGAGCAGAAAGCGCTGCTCACTCTGCTGAACAGCAAGCCGCTTGATCTCATAATCGAGATACGATGAGACATTGAGCTTCCCGTTGGTGGACAGTCCCGTGGTTGCCATCAGCGCCTTGATAAAATGATAGCGCCCGAGAAATTCCAGCGTACTGACATCGGAGACGGAATTGGTGCGGCGGTTGAGACTGCCGGGCAGGACGATCACATCAATGTTGGGCTTCTTGTAGGCCTGTGAGATGATATACAGATTTCCCGTCACCACAGTCAGGTGCTTTTCCGGCGGCAGCAGGTCGAGAAGATGCATGGTCGTTGTTCCGGCATCAACAAACAGCGTGTCTCCGTCCTCAATCAGTTCCACCGCTCCACGGGCGATGGACAGCTTGGCATCGGTATGCAGCTGAGCCCGCTGGGTAAAGAGCGGGATCTCCTGCTGCATAATTGCGCGTACCCCACCGTAGACCTTTTCCACCGTACCCGCCGCCTCCAGAAAGGCCACATCGGCGCGGATGGTGTTCATGGACACATGAAAGGTCTCGCACAGCTCCTTCATTGTCACCGACTGGCGGCGGGCGATATAGGCGGCGATTTCCTTACGGCGATTATCACGCATGGCTTTTTCCCTCCCCCCGGCATGCATAGCAATGCCAGCAGTCCCAGTATAATGCGGCCCACTGAAATTGTCAATATCTTTGGTAATTTTGTTAAATCCTAAAGAAAAAGCGGAAAAGTTCACAAGAAATTAATAATAAAAATTGACAAAATAGCCCGGCGATGCTAAACTCAGGCGTAGCAGGCCCCAACATAGTTGAGGATCCGTATTAAATACTTTATTAAAAGTGAGGAAATCAGTATGGAAAAAATTAAGGTCGGCGTAGCGGGCTATGGCACCATAGGCTCGCGTCTGGCAGACGGTGTTGCGCTCCAGGATGACATGGAACTCGTTGGTATCGTCGGACATTCTCCCTCTCTCGCAATCAGGGCACTTGCAGAAAACGACATGATTGGTGTAAACGGCGTGGAGTATAAGCTCTACCTCGTTGATATGGATCTCAAGCCCAGATTTGATGCGCTGGGCATCCCGGTCGAAGGCAGCTTTGAGGAACTGTGCGAAAAGGTGGACGTCATGCTGGACGCCTCTCCCGGAGGAACGGGCGCAGCCAACAAGGCCATTTACGAGCGTCTGGGTGTTAAGGCCATTTTCCAGGGCGGCGAGAAGAACAGCGTCGCGGACGTGTTTTTCCACGGCTATGCCAATTACGACCTGGGTCTGGGCAAGCAGTTTTTGAAGCTCACCAGCTGCAACACCACCGGTCTGATCCGCGCCGTTGACTGTCTGGACAGAAAGTTCGGTATTGAAAAGGTTGCCATTACCATCATCCGCCGCGTGGCGGACCCCGGCGATTATCACCGTGGCCTGACTAACGCTCTGCAGATGGAGAAGGCGCCCAGCCACCAGGCAGTGGACCTGATGACCATCATGCCTCACATCGAGGCTACCGGCATCCTCGTCCATACCCCGGTAACCCACGGCCACATCATTACGGTGCTCGCCACCGCCAAGGACGGCCGTAAGATTACTCGCGAGGAGGCAATCGAGGCCTTCCGCGCCCACCCGCGTATCCGCACCGTCACCATTGACGAGGGCTTCAAGGGCAACGCCAGTTTCTTCAAGTATGCCCGCGACCTGGGCAATCGCCGTGCCGATATGTATGAGATCGGTCTCTGGGAGGACAGTGTGGTCGAGAGTGGAAACGACATTATGTTTGCCATCAATATCCCCCAGGAGAGCGTCACTATTCCTGAGACCATCGACGGTGTGCGTGCAGTCATGCAGATGCAGACAACCAGCGCCGAGGCGACTGCCGCGACCAATAAAAACCTGAAGATCGGCCGCTTCAAGAAGTGAGGCGCCGCCATGCGATTTGGAATCAGAACGCTGGATGAGCTTCACCTGAGCGGGAAGACGGTGCTCTGCCGGGTGGACATCAATCAGCCGGTGGACCGCGCAAGCGGCACCCTCAAAAGTATCAACCGCATCCGCGCCTGTGTTCCCACTGTCCGGGAACTATCTGACAAAGGCGCGAAAGTGGTGCTGATGGCCCACCAGGGCAGCGATATCGAATATAAGAATTATTACACCACCAAGCCCCATGCGGCCGTTCTGTCAGAGCTGTTGGGCCGCGAGGTGAAATGGATCGACGATGTGTGCGGTCCCGCCGCCCGGGAGGCGATCCGTGCACTGAAGGACGGGGAGATCCTGCTTTTGGACAATGTCCGTTTCGTGGCCGAGGAGCAGACCCTCTTTGAGACAAAGCTCCGCCTGACCCACGAGCAGCAGGCCCGTACCCTGCTGGTGGAAAAGCTGGCCCCGCTGGCCGACTGCTATGTCTGCGACGCATTTGCCGCTGCCCACCGGGATCAGCCCAGTCTCTGCGGCTTTGAGCAGGTGCTACCCTCCGCTATGGGCCGCCTCTTTGAGCAGGAGTTCTGCACGGTGTCCCAGGTGATGGAGGCTCCGGAGCGTCCCTGTGTGTTCGTCCTGGGCGGAGCAAAGATCTCCGACGCTTTCCTGATGATGCAGACCGTGCTCTCCCGCGGCGTAGCCGATCACATCGTGACCGGAGGCCTGGTAGGCAACATCTTTCTCACCGCGCTGGGTGAGCAGATCGGACAGGGAAGTTTGGACTTCATCCTTAAGTCCAACTACGGCGAGTATATCGACCGGGCCAGGGAGCTCTACGCCCAGTACGGTGATAAGATCGTTCTGCCAAAGGATCTGAGCTGGGTCGAAAACGGCGGGAGGAAGGAAGCCCTGCTGGGCTCTGTCCCCGCAGATATCGGCGCTGTCGACATCGGCCACGAGACCGTCAGGGAATACCAGCAGCTCATTCTCAACGCCGGCACGGTGTTCGTCAACGGACCCATGGGCGTTTTTGAGCAGCCGGAGAGCGAGTACGGCACCAGAGCCGTTTGGCAGGCGATTGCCGACACGAAGGGCCACTCGGTTCTCGGCGGAGGCGACAGCATCACCGCTACAGAAAAATTTGGACTAACCGACAGGATGGGCTACATCTGCACCGGTGGCGGTGCGCTGATCCGTTTCCTGAGCGGAGAGGAGCTGCCGGTGGTGCGCGCCCTGCGTCATGGGGCGACCATCCCGGAGAAGGGAGAATAACATTGGAAGGCACCAGAAAATACAAGGCTTTGGCCTGCCAGATCCGTGCCGCGGCCATTGAGGCCATCCACGCCATCGGCCAGGGGCATATCGGCGGCGCACTGAGCATCGCGGATGTGCTGGCCGTGCTTTACGGCGGCGAAATGCGCTTTGACCCGCAAAACCCCGCCTGGCCGGAGCGTGACAAGCTCGTCTGCTCCAAGGGACACGCCGGCCCCGCCGTGTACGGCACACTGGCGCTGATGGGCTTTTTCCCCTACGAGGAACTCAAAACGCTTAACCGGCCCGGCACCAAGCTGCCCAGCCACTGCGACCGCAACAAGACCCCCGGTGTGGATATGACTACCGGTTCTCTGGGCCAGGGCACCTCTCTTGCCGCAGGTATGGCCCTGGGCGACAAACTGAAGGGACGCAGCAGCCGCACCTTCCTCATCGTCGGCGACGGCGAATCCAACGAGGGACAGGTGTGGGAGGCTTTCGCCTTTGCCGCAGCCAAAAAGCTGGGAAATCTCGTGGTTCTACTGGACTGGAACAAACGCCAGCTGGACGGCTGGACGGAGGATATCTACCCGATGGGCGACTATGTGGCCAAGTTCCAGGCCTTCGGCTTTGACACCGTCAAGGTTGACGGTAACGATGTGGCCGCGCTTGCCGCTGCCCTGGAGCGCACCCGCGCGGGCGGCGACCGGCCCTACGCCATCGTGATGGATACTGTCAAGGGCGCAGGCGTGCCCGAGGTGGCAGAGAAAGCCATGAATCACAGTCTGCCCGTCAGCGACGAGCAGTACGACCGTTGGACGGCCCAGCTGCGGACCGAACAGAAGGCATGGGAGGATGAGATATGAAGATTGTATATGACGGAACACTCGATCCGCGCCAGTGCAAGGCCGTGCTGGGCGAGCTCATCCCCGCGATGGCCGCCGAGGACCCGGAGCTCATCTACCTGGATGCAGACCTGATGAACTGCATAGGCACGGCCAAATGGGCCGCCGCCAATCCCGACCGGGCCATCAACTGCGGCATCGCCGAGGCCAACATGGTCGGCGTCGCCTGCGGTCTTGCTTCCGCCGGCTTTAAGCCCATCGTACATACCTTCGGTCCCTTTGCCTCCCGCCGCTGCTACGATCAGATCTTCCTGTCGGGCGGCTATGCGAAAAATGATATTACGGTTATCGGCACCGACCCCGGCGTGACGGCCACCATGAACGGCGGCACGCACATGCCCTTTGAAGATGTTGCTCTGTACCGGGCCCTGCCCGGCGCCACCGTGATCGACGTGAGCGATCCGACCATGCTTATCAGCGTGCTGCGCCAGTGCAAGGATCGCAAGGGCGTCAAGTATATCCGCGTCGGTCGCAAGCAGTACGCCCGCATTTACGCCGATGGCAGTGAGCTGCCTGTCGGCAAGGCCGTGGTGCTGCGCGGGGGGACGGACGCCGTCATCTTTGCCGCTGGCATCATGGTGCATGAGGCGCTGCAGGCCGCCAGTATTCTGGAGGCTGAGGGCGTCAGTGCCGCTGTGCTGGATATGTTCACCATCAAGCCCTTGGATGTCGGGGCCGTGGAGGCCTGGGCGAAGAAGACAGGCGCTGTGGTGGTAGCTGAAAATCACAACCGCTTCGGCGGCCTCTATTCCGCTGTCAGCGAGGTGCTGGCAGAGAGGTGCCCCACGCCCGCCGCCTGCGTAGCCGTGGAGGACGAGTTCGGCGAGGTCGGCCCGCAGGGCTATCTGCAGCAGCGCTTCGGACTGACGGCTGAGCATGTGGCCGAGGCCGTTCGGAACGTGCTGAAAAGGAAATAAGACCGCTTATGAAACTGGAATTTGGACTCGGCACTTCAACGCAGGTCGTTGAGGTCCCCGAGAAAAATCTGATTGGTGTCCTGCGTGCCAAGCCCGCCCCGGCCATTGTCTCTGAAGAGGAGGAAGTGCGCCGCGCTCTGCGGGAGCCCGTAGGCGCACCGCCACTGCGTCAGGTAGTACGGCCGGGGGAGAAGATCGCTGTCATCACCAGTGATATCACCCGCCCCATGCCCACACGCAAGGTCATGCCCGCTCTGCTGGACGAGCTGTACGCTGCCGGCGTAAAGCCTGAGGACATCACGCTTGTCTTCGCCCTGGGCAGCCACCGCAGTCAAACCGACGAGGAGCGCCGCCGTCTGGCGGGAGAGCGCGCCTGGAACGAGATCCGCTGCGTGGACTGTGATCCGGACGACTGCGTGCATCTGGGCGTCACCTCCGCCGGCACACCCGTGGACATCACCCGTGTTGTAGCGGAGGCCGACCGGCGTATCTGCCTGGGCAATGTGGAATACCACTATTTCGCAGGCTACTCCGGCGGCGCCAAGGCCATCATGCCCGGCTGTTCCACCCGTGCGGCCATTCAGTCGAATCACTCGATGATGGTCCGTGCCGAGGCCGCTGCCGGCAATCTGAAGACAAACCCCGTCCGCCGGGATATTGAGGAGGCGGCTGCCCTCTGCGGCATCGACTATATCCTCAACGTGGTCCTGGGCGAGCATAAGGAGATCCTGCGGGCCGCAGCGGGTGATGTGACCCTGGCCCACCGGGAGCTCTGTGCCTTTCTGGACAAGATCTATCTCAACGAGCTGCCCCAGGCGGCCGACATCGTACTGGTCAGCCAGGGCGGCGCGCCGAAGGATCTGAACCTCTATCAGACGCAGAAAGCACTGGACAACGCCCGCCATGCGGTCCGCCAGGGCGGCATCATTATCCTCATCGGCTCCTGCCGGGAGGGTTTGGGTGAGCGTGTATTTGAACAGTGGATGACCACATCCCCCTCGCCGGAGGCAATGATCGAGCGCATCGGGCGCGACTTCCAGCTGGGTGGACACAAGGCTGCGGCTATTGCCATTACCTTGCAGAAGGCAAAGATCTTCCTGGTCTCGGAACTGGAGGACGAATTTGTCCGCTCCATCTTCCTGACGCCCCAGCCCTCCGCCCAGGCAGCGCTGGAGCAGGCTTTCCGGGAGCTGGGCGGGGACGCCAGCGTGCTGGCCATGCCCTTCGGCGGTTCCACGCTGCCGCGTGTCAACGCCTGAGCAATTTCTTTAGAAAGGAATCTGATTATGTACATCAAGTACGAAGAAGAGATCAATCTGGTCAAGGGCATCCTTACCGCTGCGGATTTTCCCGAAGAGGACGCAGGCATTATGGCCAAGGTCATCAGCCACTCCGATTTCACCGGCGTGTATTCCCACGGTCTGTCCCGTCTGACCCGCTACCTGCGCCAGATCAAGAAGGGTGCGCTCAACAACCGCCCCAATTTCCAAAAGGTGCTTGACTTTGGCGCCGTCATGGCCTTTGACTGTGACAACGGCTCCGGCATCGTCTCGGTAAACAAGGCCTATGACGCGGCGCTGGAGCGCGCCCGCCAGTTCGGCATTGCCATGGCTGTGGGCCGCCGCAACGCCAATATCGGCTGTGGTTCCTACTATGGCTGGCGCGCCGCGGCGGACGATATGGTGGCTCTCGTCTGCTGCAATACCTATGCGTTCACCTCGCCCTTTGGCGGAGCGGACCGTCTCATCGGCACCAACCCCATTATCCTGGGCGTACCGGCAGGGAAGGCCTATCCGCTGGTGATGGATATCTCCACCACCAACGTAGCCATGGGCAAGATCCAGGCGGCTGAGCGTGAGGGGCAGAGCATCCCCGCTGAGTGGGCGAAGGACTATGAGGGCGCACCTACCACCGATCCCTCCAAGGCCTTTTCTCTGACGCCCATTGCGGCGCACAAGGGCTACGGTCTGGCTGTGATGGTGGATGTGCTGAGTACGATGTTCAGCGGGGCCTGCTTCGGCACGGACATTGGCCTGTTCTCCAAGCTGGAGCCGGAAAACACAGGCTTCTGCATCATCCTTATCGATCCTTCCAAGTTCATGCCTCTTGAGGACTTCAAGGCTGAAGTGGACAAGTATGTCCGCATGATGAAGGAAAGCCGCAAGGCCCCCGGCGTGAAGGAGATCTTCCTTCCCGGCGAGATCGAGTTCAAAAAGTTCGACGTTATCAAGCAAACCGGTATTCCGGTCAGCGACGCGCTGGAAGCAGAGCTGACGGAGCTGTCCATCACCCTGGGCGTAGTGCCTGAGGGCACGGACTTCGCTTCCCTGGTCAGACATTTCAACAGCTGAAACGAAATAGAAGGAGATATGAAGTATGTTTGACAGCAAAAATGTTTTTCTTGGCATCGCGCCCATCGGCTGGTGCAACGACGATATGCCGGAGCTCGGCGCGGAAAACACCTTTAAGCAGACCGTCAGTGAGATGGCTTTGGCCGGCTTCACCGGCTGCGAGATCGGCAACAAGTATCCCAGCGACCCTGTGGAGCTGAAAAAACAGCTGGATCTGCGCGGCATGCGCATTGCCAGCCGCTGGTTCTCCTCCTTCCTGCTGACTAAGCCCTATGAGGAGGTCGAGGCCGACTTTATCCGCGAGCTGGATTTCCTGGCTGCCGTCGGCGCCAACCGCATCAATGTCAGCGAGCAGAGCTACTCCATTCAGGGCAAGGTGGATGTGCCCATCCTCACCGGTGGTCACAAATACGTGATGAACGACGCCGAGTGGGACCGCTTCTGCGACGGACTCAACAAACTGGGCCGCGTGGCCCGCGAGCGCGGCTTCAAGCTCTGCTTCCATCACCACATGGGCACCGTGGTGCAGACCTCCGAAGAGACTGACCGTATGATGGCCAACACCGACCCTGATTGCGTTTTCCTCTGCTACGACACCGGCCACTTTACCTTCGCCGGCGAGGATCCTCTGGCCATGCTCAAAAAGTATGTGGACCGTGTGGGCCATGTGCACCTGAAGGATATGCGTTTGCACGTTGTGGAAGAGGTCCGGAAGAACAACTGGAGCTTCCTCACCGCCGTGCGCAACGGCGCCTTCACCGTTCCCGGTGACGGCGATGTAGACTTTGACCCTGTGTTCAAAGTGCTCTCCGACGCAGGCTACCAGGGCTGGCTGCTGGTGGAAGCCGAGCAGGATCCGGCCAAGGCCGATCCTCTGGAGTACGCCATCAAGGGCCGTACCTATATCCGCGAGCACACCGGACTGTGAGGCTGGGCATGACCTACACAAACAAAAATGCCGAACTGAAATGCGGCTACAACGTATATATCGATTCGGCTGCGGACGATCTGGGCACGCAGATGGATGTGGGGCTCCTGGTGATGGAGCAGGGGGATACCTTTACCATCGAGGAGACGGAGAAGGAATGCGCGGTGCTGCTCTTCGGCGGCCAGGTGGACTTTGCCTGGGGCGATAAGACCTGTGCGGCTGTCCGCCCCGACTGCTTCCACTACGAGGCTTACTGTCTGCTCGCCCCGCGGCGTACCAGGATCACCCTCACCGCGAAGGCCCACAGTGAGCTCTACATCCAGAAGACTGTGAACGATCGGGATTACGAGGCCGTGATGTATACACCGGAAACGGTGCAGACCCAGCATGCCGGCGCGAACGGCGAACTCATGGGCGCCATGCGCCGCGAGATCAAAACTTTCTTTGATTATGATAATGCGCCCTATTCCAACATGGTTCTGGGCGAGGTGCTGAACTACCCCGGGAAGTGGTCCAGCTATCCGCCTCATCATCACCCGCAGCCGGAGGTCTATTTCTACCGCTTTGATTACCCCGACGGCTTTGGCGCGGGCTTCGCCAACGGCGAAATCTACAAAACGCAGCATAACGGCATGAGCGTCATCACCAGTGGTTTCCATTCCCAGGTCGCCGCACCCGGATATGCCATGTGCTACGCCTGGGGGATCCGCCACCTGGACGGCGATCCCTGGCTCAAGACACGCATCGATGATCCGGAACACGCCTGGCTGTGGAAGCCGGACGCGAATGACCATATCTTTAACGGCTGAAGGAGGTAAAGGCATGAAAACCGTACGACTGACCATGGCGCAGGCCCTGGTCCGCTTCCTGGAAAACCAGTACATCGCCTATGATGGTATTGAGCACCCCTTTGTGGAGGGTGTCATCATGCTGCCCGGACACGGCAACGTGGTAGGTTTGGGCCAGGCGCTGGCACAGGAGGCACACCGCATGTCTGTCTGGCAGGGCAAGAACGAGCAGGGCATGGCGCACACCGCCGTGGCTTTTGCCCGCCAGTGCAAGCGCAAAAAGAT
>SAMEA3663248__coassemble_564_pt1 | contig 13196 bp, 13 predicted proteins | sample SAMEA3663248__metabat2_low_PE_036 | metagenome-assembled genome bin SAMEA3663248 (sample SAMEA3663248) | pig gut metagenome | biome: pig gut; feature: pig-associated habitat; material: faeces | place: China | collected 2013 | reverse complement strand
GTTTCCGAGAATCGAAAGGAGAGCACAATGGACGAATACGATCAGAGCGTAATCTTTGCAGACGACAACAGCGCGGCGCTCAGCGGCGAGACCAACGAGGCCGTCGATGCGGACTGGGATGGGCCTGCAGAGCAGAATACAGCATCAGACAGCGGCGAAAACGCTGACCGGCAGGACGCTGCTGCTGAAGATATACAGCCGGAGGCAGAGGTTCAGGCAGACCGGTTTGAACTGAAGCATCTGGACGAAAAACGCAGTGTGAGCCGCCAGGAGGTCATCACCCTGGCCCAGAAGGGTCTGGACTATGACCGCATCCGGGCCAAGTACGACGCGCTCCGGGCAGACCAGCCGGAGCGGGACGCCCATGAGGCTTTGCTGCAGGAGCTTGCCGCCGGCAGCGGACAGAGCGTTGATGCCCTGCTCCGCTCCCTGCGCCCGGCTCAGACCGGCCCGGAAGGGGAGGAGGCGGCGCTTTCAGACCCGGAAGCGCCTGCCCCGGCGCCCGAAAGGCCGGAGAAGCCGACCCTATCCCCGGCTCCTGACCCGGAGGCCGCCAGACGGCAAAGTTATCTGCGCTTCTCCCGGGAATTTCCCCAGGTGAAAGCGGAGGAGATCCCCCCGGAGATCTGGCGGGACTTTGCTGCCGGGAAAGGGGACCTGGCCTATCTCTATGCCAGACACGAAAACCGGCAGCTGCGCTCTGCGCTCACCGCTGCCAGACAGAACGAGGAGAACCGGAGAAAGAGCACCGGCAGCCGGGCCACGGCGGGCAGCGCCATGAGCAAGCTGGACGCCGACTGGTACGACGGAACGTGAGCGCCGCTCAGGCAAGCGCTGAATCAATGCGTCTGCGGCATCTTGCGGAAAATTTTTGCGGCAGCTTCGTTGCATTTTCTTGAAATACACAAAGTATTCCCGCGAAAACGCGCCTAGCTGCCACAAAAAATTTTCTTGCAATCTGCTCTTGCCGATTGAATCATCGCTTACCTGGCGACGCGGTGCTCTTTTGCCTACTGGAAGAAAAAATTTAGGAGGTAATCAAAAATGGCAATTAATCTTATCACCGAATATCAGAAAAAGATCGCGGAGCGCTTCACCCTGGGCTCCCTGACCGACGAGGCGGCGGGCCACGACTATGACTTCGCCGGAGCCAAGACCATCGAGGTCCTCAGCGTGGACACCGTGGAGACCGTGGACTACACCCGCAGCGGCACCGCCCGCTACGGCGATGTGACCGAGCTGGGCGACACCAAGCAGACCCTGACCCTGGCGGTGGACAAGGGCTTCACTTTCTCCATTGACGCGGGCAACGCCTCTGAGCAGTTCAACGTCAAGCAGGCCAACCGCTGTCTGAAGCGGGAGTGGGACGAGGTCTGCACCCCGGAGATCGACGCCTACCGTCTCAGTGCCTGGGCCAACGGCAAGGGACTCAGCTCCGGCAAGAGCATCCTGTCCACCAGCGGCGAGACCCTGTCCAAGACCAACATCGTGGAGAGCATCTTCACCGGCTCCGCCAAAATGAGCGACAAAAAGGTGCCCCGCAAGAACCGCTACCTCTTCATTCCCGAGCTGACCTTCGTCCAGTTCAAGCTGGCCGATGTGGTCATGGGCGGCGGACAGCTGAACAAGGAGGCCGTGGAAAAGGGTTTCCGGGGCACCATCGACGGCATGAAGGTCATCACCGTGCCCTCTTCGCTCTGGCCCACGCTGACCGGCGGCTCCGCTGCGCTGAACTTCATCATCAAGTACAAGGGCGCCACCGTGGACCCCATGAAGCTGAAGAACCTGCGGGTGCAGAAAAACCCCATGGGCATCGACGGCGACGTGGTGGAAGGCCGCTACATCTACGATTCTTTCGTCAAGGACGCGGCCTGCGACGGCGTGTACATCAGCACGACCTGATTCAATTCACCGGGCGGGGCGCTCTGCCCCGCCTCTTTTCAAAAGGAGGAATTGCTTATGGCGGCAATAACAGGGAGTGCAAACGAAAAAGTCTTCCAAATCAGAGCCTGGGGCGGGTTGAACGAGAACCCGGACGGCGACACCAAGCTGAAAATGGGCGAGGCGGCAGTAATGCGCAATTTCCGGGTCACCAGAGACGGCAATTTGCAGCGCCGCCCGGGCAGCAGGGAGATCGTTTCGCTGGCCGGCGAGCCGGTTCGGGGCATATGGAACGGCTGGGTAAACGGCAAGGAACAGCTTGTGGCAGCCTGCGGCGGGAAGCTCTGGAAACTTTTCGATATGGATACAGAAGAATATGTCCGGGAAAAGATCGGGGACATCGACACGAGCCGGGAGATACACTTTTTCGGATTTGACAATTGCCTCTACATGGTCAACGGCGTGGAGTACAAGGTGTGGGACGGGCATACCCTGTCCGATGTGGGCGGCTACCGGCCCCTTGTGACCATTGCCGTGCCGCCGGAGGGCGGAGGGGAGACCCTGGAGCAGGTGAACAAGCTGACCGGAGAGCGCCGCTGCTGGTTTTCCCCGGACGGAGATGGAACGGTGTTCCAGCTGCCGGAGAAGGGGCTTTTGTCCCTGGACTACGTGAAAGACCTTTCCACCGGGGAAGAGTTTGCCCCGGACAGCTACACCGCGGACATCTCCGCAGGGACAGTCACGTTTACCGAGGCTCCGGCAATGGGCACGAACACCATTGAGGCAGGCTGGACAATGGGGGAAAACTTCCGGGAGCAGGTATTGAAAATGCGCTGGGGAGAGCTTTACGCCGGAACCCAGGACACCCGCATTTTCCTCTACGGCGACGGCAGCAACAAGGCCATCTACTCCGGGCTGGACTACGACGGCAAGCCCCGGGCGGACTACTTCCCGGACTTGAACGAAGTAGCCGTCGGGGACGCCAACACCCCCATCACCGGACTGATCCGGCATTATTCCCGGCTGGTCTGCTTTAAGACCAGCAGCGCATGGGTGATCCAGTACGGCACCATCACCCTGGAGGACGGCTTGCAGACCGAGGCCTTTTACGTCACGCCGGTCAACCGTTCGATAGGCAATGTTTCGCCGGGGCAGGTAAGGCTTGTGCTGAACAGTCCCAGGACGCTCCACGGCAGCGATGTGTATGAGTGGAAAAATAACAGCTCCTACACCTCCAATTTGTCGGTGGACGAGCGGCAGGCCAAGCGCATTTCCGACCGGATCTACGCCACGGTGCGGAAGTTTGACCTTGAAAACTGCTATTGCTATGACGACAACTGGGCGCAGGAGTATTACATATGCCAGGGCGGCAGGGCCTTGGTACACAACTACGCCGCCGACGCCTGGTACTATTACGAGGACTTTGACGCGGTGTGTATGGCCAATTTCCGGGGCGAGCTGCTGTACGGCACTTCCGACGGGCGGATGATGCACTTTTCCACTGATTATCTGAGCAACGACGGCAGGGCCATTGACGCTTACTGGGAGAGCGGCTCCATGAGCTTCGGCCAGGATTTCCAGCGGAAGTATTCGGCCATGCTCTGGGTGGGCGTGAAGCCGGAGAGCAGCGCCGAGGTGGAAGTGACGGTGCAGACCGACAGGTCAAGCCGATACACGGAAAAGGTGGTAACCTCCAGTCTGGCAAACTTCGCCCATGTGAACTACGCCAAGTACAGCTACGCCACCAACCGCAAGCCCCAGATGTCCCGGCTCAAGATCAAGGCCAAGAAGTTTGTGTTTTACAAGCTGATTTTCCGCACGACAGCGGCGGATTCCACGGTGACGATCCTTGCGGCGGACGTGAGGGTGAGGTTTACGGGGTATGCGAAGTGAGAGGGGGACTACCCCACCGGCGCTTCGCGCCACCTCCCCTGACAAGGGGAGGCAGGCTCTGCTTTTTTCGGAATGAATAATGAAGGATGAAGAATGAATAATGAAGAATTATTGTGGCCGCGAAGCGGCCTGATTTAAACCTGTCGCCGTAGGCGACACCTCAATTATTCATTATTCATTATTCCCCATACAAGGAGGTATTATATGGCACTAACAACATTCAATGAGGACATGGAGATCATCTCCAAACAGTCCACCTATCCCAACGACGCGGACGGGATGACGCCGGAGGAACTGAAAGCCAGCCACGACAAGGCGGGGAAGCTCATCAAGGAATATATCAACAACACGCTGCTCAAGGAGCTGGGAGGCACTTCCGGAGCCGCGAATTTGGGCGTTGGCCTTGTCAACGGCACGGACATGGGCAGTACCATTCAGGCGGCACTGAACGCTCTTGCTGAACAGATCGTGGAGGCCACGCTGGGAAGCATCCCGGACAAAAGCATCGGAGAGGCGAAATTTGCCGACCTTGCCGTCAGTACAAGGGCGCTGAGTGAGCTTGCGGTGACCACGGCCAAACTGGCCGCCGGGGCAGTAACGGACGCGAAGCTTGCCACCGGGGCCGTCACCAGAAGCAAGATATACACCGGCGCTGTCACCAACGAAAAGACGGACTTTTCCGCCGGTTTTGCCCCAGCTGGCCCCATTAAGCTCACCAAAGGCGTCCATTATTTCGACAGCGAAGCGGAGCTGCCGGAGACGCTGGAGGAGGGCCGGGTCTACTTCCTGGCGCTGGAATAAGGAGGGCCTATGACAACCTGGACTTTTTCCGGCTATAACAACGGACGGGGCGCGGAAGTAACATTTACCTACACCGCCGCCTTTGACCCGGCCACCAACAAGACAAAGGTGACGATCACCAATTACACGGCGGCCTTCAACACCGGCGGCGCAACTGGTTATTGCCAGCTGACAGGCACGCTTACCGTGAAAGCCGCCGACAACACCGGCAGTTACGGAACGCTTGATGTCAGCGCAAGCAAAAGCAACGCAAACAGCCCGACAGTCTCTACCGATGTGTCGCAGGTTATTGAAGTGTATCACGGCACAGGCACGAGCAAACAGATCGTTCTTGCCTTTACCGGAACCATCAATTCCGTCACATACTTTACCTACCCGGACAAGAGCACAACGGTATCCGTTTATACGGCCACGGCGTACACACTTACACTGAACAAGGGAAACGGAACCAACCTGGTAGTCGATCTGTACGCTTCGCCGTTCCGAAGCACATTCAGCGGTTTTACGACCGGCGCGGTTATATACGGCGGAGAGGTTCTGCGGGTATGGGGTTCCGAATCTTCGGGAGCATATAAAAACTTCGTTCTGAACGTAAGCGGAGTAGGCAATTTGGCCACAGGCGACACCTTCACTGTTACCGGCAGCTGCACGGTAAAGACAACTGCTGTCCTGAAAACTTACACGCTGACCATCAATGCGGACAGTCACGCCGCTGTGACGGTGACGCGGGGCGGGGCGGCTCTGGCCAGCGGGGCGGCGATCAAACATTTTGACCTGCTGGCCGTGACGGTATCGGCCAAGGCGGGCTACGAAGTCAGCGCGGCGGACATCAACGGTACCGCCATCAGCCCGGACGTGGAAGCGAGCCACACGGTTTCCGGCCCAGTGACGATCACGATACTGACCGAGGCCATGCCCGGCGTATTGCTGGACGTGGGCGGTGTGCGGAAGCGTTTTCTGATCCTGATCGATTCCGGCGGCGTGCGGAAAAATTTCCGCGCCATTTTCAAGTGAGGAGGGAGAACCAATGGCAACTACGGCTATGCAGATTTTCAACACGGCCATGGGCTTTATGGACGAGGTGAGCACAGACGGCAAGACCGACACCACCGACACCGCGGAGTACAAGAACCGGACGCTGCTGATTCTGAACGCCCTGCGGGGGGAGCTGTACCCCTATTCCGACACCTACGACCCCAACACGGAGGGCGGGCGGCCCATTGCGGACGTTATCCGGGATATGGATTCTGTGGTCAAGCTGGATGATTATATCTGCCAGACCATCATGCCCTACGGTCTGGCGGCCCACCTGCTGATGGACGAAAACCCCAGTGCCGCGTCTTTCTTCCAGTCAAGGTATGAGGAGCTGAGAAACCGGCTGGCGGTGGGCATACCGGCCCAGAGCGAGGACATTGTTGACGTGTACGGCGGGATAGGGTATGGGGAGTTTTCACGCTGGTAAAGAATGGTAGCGGAGAATGAATAATGAAAGATGAAGAATGAATGATGAAGAATTATTGTGGCCGCGAAGCGGCCTGATTTGAATCTGTCGCCGCAGGCGACACCTTAATTATTCATTATTCACTATTCATTATTCATCATTCACTATCACCTGTTCATTTGACTACCCCTCCGGCGCGTTGCGCCACCTCCCCTGACAAGGGGAGGAAAGCGGACGGCCACACAGGGCCGCCCCTACGGCCCGACAAGGGAGGCAGGCGGGCGACCGCAAGGGTCGCCCCTACGGCCCTGACAAGGGGAGGCTATTTTGAAAGCGAGGATAAAACAGGATGATAAAGCTTAATGTTTCAGCGGCCAATATTGCCGTTGAGGAAAAGGAGACATTGACCGAAGGGCGCGTGGGGCTGCTGTGTCAGTTCCGCTTTACCGACGAATGGGCCGGGCTTGCAAAGACGGCGGTATTCGACGGCGCGGACAGCCGGGACGTGATCCTGAAGAGCGATACGGTTGCTGTCCCGGCGGAGTGCCTTGCCGCCGAGGGCTATTCCCTCAGCGTAGGCGTATACGGCAAAAACGCCGCCGGGGATATCGTGATCCCCACGGTATACGCCACGGTGGGAAAGATACAGCGCAGCGCCTATCCCAGCGGCAAGGAGACGGCAGAACCCACCCCGGACGTGGTGGCACAGATCCAGCAGGCGGCGGCCAACGCGGAGGAACTGGCCCGGTCTGTCCGGGAGGACGCGGACCTGGGAAAATTCCAGGGTGCCGCCGGGCAGAAAGGTGATAAAGGCGACAAGGGCGACAAGGGCGACAAGGGGGACAAAGGAGATACCGGAGACCCTGGCGGCTGGTACGCGCCGGAAGTCACGCAGCCGGACGAAAACACCGTGCGGTTTGCCTTTACCCCCAGCAAGGAGGGGATGCCCGAAGTACCGCCCAAAGATATCGCCATTCCGGGCGGAGGCGGAACTGGCGGAAGCGGCGAGGACGGCGGATATTATTCACCGGCTGTAGATGCTGACGGAAATCTTTCCTGGACGGCAAGCAAAGCCGATATGCCTGATGTGCCCGGCACAAACATCAAAGGCCCAAAGGGAGACACAGGAGCGACAGGACCTAAAGGCGATACCGGAGCACAGGGGCCAAAGGGTGATACCGGAGCACAGGGGCCAAAAGGCGATACCGGAGCACAGGGGCCAAAGGGTGATACCGGAGCACAGGGGCCAAAAGGCGATACCGGCGCAACTGGCCCAAAGGGTGACACAGGTGCTACCGGAGCACAGGGGCCGAAAGGCGAAAAGGGAGATAAGGGCGACACCGGAGCAGCGGGTGCGGACGGCAAGTCCGCCTATGCCTACGCCGTGGAGGGCGGCTTCACCGGCACGGAGGAGGAGTTTGCCGCAAAGCTTGCAGAAGAAGATCCAAATGGAATTGTAGAAGCTACAGGGGGAACCGTAACAGAGGGAAATCTTGTGGTTTGGGACACTAACAGTTCTCTTGTACGGGACGGAGGTGCTGTTCCTATAAAACTGCCAAACCCTAACGCCCTGACCTTTACGGGGGCCGTGACCGGCAGCTATGACGGTTCTTCTCCGAAAACGGTGAATATCCCAAAGGCAGTTACGGACGACCATATCAACAGTCTCATCGACACAAAGCTGGGGGTGATCGAAAATGGCGCTTACTGATAAGCTGACGGCCATAGCCGATGCTGTACGGGCGAAAACCGGCGGTACGGAGCTGCTGACCCTTGACGAGATCGCGGCGGCTATCAGCGGCATAAGCGGCGGCGGAGGACTGCCGTCCGCTGTCGCGACAGTGACATACGGTGAGTACATCCCGACGGTGGATACCAATACCATGCCGGAAATAGCGCATGGGCTGGGCGCAGTGCCGGATATTACTGCTGCATGGTGCGGGGAGCTGGACTGCTCAGAATACAGTACGACGACTCTCATCGGCAGTGTAATTATCAGAGGAATAACAACGCGCATATCCTCCTCGGCTGTTTCAGATAACGCCAACATCTGTCTGACAAAATCAACGGGAGATAGCTCGGTGCGGGTAGGAAGTCCTTCCAGTACGGCGTATGTCGGTACATTGACAGAAAGCGTGTTTCCTTTGCAGAAGACAGCCTCTGCGGTCTACATCAGGAGCGGTGTAACCTATCATTGGATAGCTGTTAAGCTGAGGGAGGACGTATGAGACACTACAAAATGTTAAACGATGGTTACCTGGTTGCCATCGGAACCGGCGCCGGCGGTGAGGAAATCACCAAAGCAGAATATATGAACCTTTACGGCATCATACTGAGCCGTCCCGAAGCACCGGAAGGGTATGTCTGCCGCCTGACCGCGGAGGGGGAATGGGAGTTGTACAAAAACCCTGACGAAGGGGAGACAGAGGAAACAAAAGGGGAGGAAGGAGCATAAATGGCCACATTTGAAGAACAGTACAGGAAATACAGCACTTCCGGCCAGGGGCAGGCCATCAATGACATGTACGACGCAAAGCAGCAGAGCCAGCTTCAGCAGCTGGAGAGCGCCTGGCAGGCCAGCCGTTCGGAGTCGGAGGCGGCGCGGGACAAGCTGCCGGGGCAGTACCAGCAGCAGGCCAACGATCTGTCCGCCCAGTACGAGCGAAACCGCCGGAATTTCAACATTCAGGCGGCGGGCGCGGGGCTGAACAGCGGCACGGCAAGCCAGGCGGCGCTGGCCCAGAACAGCGCGTATCAGCGGGACATGGGCAATCTGCGCACTTCTCAGGCCGACGCGATGACGGAGGCGGACAGGGGGATAGCGGAGCTGGAGCGGCAGTATCAGGCAAACGTGTCCTCCGCCATCGCGGACAACGACTACCAGCGGGCACAGGCCCTGCTGAATGAGTACAACAACGGCTACACCCGGGACCTGAACACGGCCAAGACCCTTGCGGCCTACGGGGACTTTTCCGGCTACGCCGGGCTTTACGGCCAGGAGACGGCGGCCAACATGGCCGCCCTCTGGAAGGCCCAGAACCCGGACCTGGCCTACAACACCGGAAGAATGAGCGCGGAGGAGTACAAGGCCATCACCGGGAAGTACCCGAAAGGGTATCAGCCGGCGTATACGCCGCAGCCTGAGCCCGATCCTGAACCTGAAGGAAAAGGTCTGGATACAAGGGGCATGTCTACGATCCTGAGCTGGGTGCGAAACGCCGGAGACAGGGACAGCCTGAGCAATGTGGTAAAGCAGATCGCGCAGAGCAATGCGCTGAAAAACATGAGCGAAACACAGTACGCCCTGTTCAAGCAGCAATTGAACGATAAGAAATACAGTCTGGGGTAAGGAAAGTGCATGGTATCACGGCAAAACGAAATATACAGCATTCTCGGCATATGCTGGGGCGAACAAAGCAGCCCGGCCAGCCCTGCACCGCGCACCCGGCAGGAGGAGATATTCGACATTGTTTCTTTTCCTGCGGTTTCCCGCCGGACTTCCCCCAATGATGTAGGGGCGACCCTTGCGGTCGCCCGCCCCCAAGGCTCCCCCACCGGGGAGCCCTGGACCCCTCAGCCGGCTGCGCCGACAGCTCCCCTTTCAGGGGAGCCTTCCGGCGGGGAGAACTACGGCGCACTGGTGGGAATCATGGCGCTGTGGCATAACAGGAATCAGTCCGCGCCGCAGAGCAGCCCCGGCGAACACCACAGTGGACAGCAGCGGCTTTTCCGGCACAAGCGGGAGCTTTGCAAAGCCGGAAAGTCAGAACAGCCAAAATAGTGAAAGCGGCTTCGGCAACGGCAGTGGCAAGGGCGGCGGAGGCTTTTCCGGGGGCGGAGGCGGCCGGGACGGCAGAGCCGACCAGATCCAACAGGATCTTGACGATGCGGAAAGCCGGCTCAAAACGCTGAAGATAGATTACGCTTACGCAGAAACGCCTGAACAGATCTTCAATTACGGCAGACAGATAGAGGAGGAACAAGCCCGAATAAAGGAGCTGAAGAGCAAACTGGAAAAGGTTCGCCCTTCTTCTAAAAAAGTGAATATCGCCCAACTGATCGGCGGCACGATAGAGCAGGGGGCCGGTCAGACGGTGCAGAGTTATACCGATTCGGCAAACGCGCTTTTCGGAGGCTTTACGCAAGAGCTTTGGACTTTGCTCGGAGAGACTGCGAACGCTGTGGCGGGCAAGCAAGTCATGGGAGAGACGACTAACCCCATAACCGCATTGGCCGAATGGGTACGTGAGACCAATCGCAGAGAGGCGGAATACTATGCTGCGAACGCGAGCGGAAATAAGGCAGCGGAGTTGGTGAACAAATACGGACCAATGGCCTTTTCCGTTTTGCCGGACGCTGTCTTAGCCTTTCTGACAATGGGCATGAGCACAAGTGCGCAGGATACAACCAGGAGCCTTCAGATTGCCTCAAATATTGCGCAGAGCGGAGAACTTGCCCAAAAGATAAAATCCATTGCAAACGCAACGGTCAATATGATGAAGTCCCCCAACTGGTTGAATAGTTTCTTCCGAACCGTAGGCTCCAACTATGAAGCTGCCCTGGCCGACGGAGCTTCAGAAGAGCTGGCGTCGCTGTACGCATTGGCCACCGGGTGGAATAATGCGACGATAGAGGTGGGCGGCGTAGTTGATGATTTGGGTGGTATTCAGGCACTTCCGGAGCAACTTCAGGCCCTCGCTAAACAGGGCGACAGTGGCTTTTTCTTACCGTGGGTAAAAAGCACAGGCAGCGAAATCTTTGAGGAAGGTTTGCAGGGCATATTGGAGCGGGGACTGAAAACCGTTTATTCCGACGATGTTCCCATATACTCCAATGAAAACCCCAATGCGATCATCAACCCAGAGCTGATGAAAGAAGAAGCCAAGGATGCTTTCATCATCAACAGCATAGTGGGCGCAGGTCAGATCAGCGCGGAGGCTGTCCGGAGGGCGATCCAGGTACCGGCCAAAGTCGATGTGAGCAACCAGAACCTCATGGAGAACAAAAACCGTGTTATCCAGCCGCAGGAAGGGACAAATTTTCCCGCCGACCCGGGCGATCTGGAAACGCTGAACCCGGAAACCAAACTGGCTCTCAACCAGGACTGGAAAAACTCTGACGACTCACCCTATGTCGACAACAATTCCTTGCAGAATACCAATCAACATGATACAATGCTGCCAGATTATCCTCTGGACCGGTCAAACATCATAAGCGACGGCAGCCATATACAAAACGGAAAGCTGAGGCCCAATTGTACATACACTACCGGCGAACACGACTATATCTATGTGACAAACAGCGAGGGCATGATCGTATATGCCAGAGCGGATAATCTTCAATGGAAAGATCATGATCAAAGGCTTCCCCATTCCCGCAATACCCCCGGAAAGATGCCCAGAGATGATGCGGGACATCTTTTCGGAGACCTGTTCGGCGGCTCGCCCAAACTGGACAACTTGGTGTCCCAGGCGAGGGAGGTCAATCAAATAGAGTTCAGGGCTATTGAAAGAGAATGGGCAGACGCACTGAAAATGGACAAGAAAGTATCCGCGGAGATCATTATCAGTTATGAGCCCGGGAGCACACGACCTAAAGAGTTTATTGTTAACTATTCAATAAATGGTGAAATTCATTCAGCAACGATAAAAAACACAAACAAGGGAGGATAACACATGGCAAAGGTTTTTGAAGATGAATTTATGGATCTGCAGGCGGATTATGTTTCACTGTGCCTGGAGGTGATGGAAGGTATTGCGGATGAGATTTATATTTACATCTCAAACGAGGAAAATATCTCCATGTTCCACACCTTCTGCCGTGTAAAGGGACAGGTAAAGACTCTCGGCCAGCTTTTCCCTGCTTCTTTGCAAAGAGAACTTTTGATGACAGGCGGGAAAGATATCGAAAAGATCAACGAGCTCTGCAAGCGCTACGGCAGGCCCGCGCCTACCGAAATCAGGCTTCACTATGCGGTGAAAACCAATTCTCTGGACGCGCATTACGAGTATAAGCCTGTGTGTTCGGGTGATTCTTATTTAAGCCCAGGTCGTGTAGTTGATGCATGGATAGAGGAGGAGAGAAAAAAGGATACGCCGCAGATGAACGAGAAAAAGAGCCCCTGGGCATTTTGGAAGAAATAAAAGGGCAGAAAACCCAATAAAGCAAAAAACGGACCGGCGCGGGGTATTTTCCCGCGCCGGGTTCCGCTTCTTTCAAAAGGCTCCCCATTAGGGGGGGCTTAAGTGAGGCTCGAAATCTCTGATTTCGCTAAGCCGAACTTACGCCTGTGGTGGTCGAGCAGAGCGAGACTGAAGGGGGTACCATTGCAGAGACGAACAAGGCGGCCAATACGGCCCCCACCGAAGCGGCGCGGCAGCAGCAGTACCAAACGGAGATCACCACCGCCCTCCGGGCCGGAGACTACCAGCGTGCCCAGGCGCTGCTCAGCGAGTACAACAACGGCTACACCCGGGACCTGAACACGGCCAAGAACCTTGCGGCCTACGGGGACTTTTCCGGCTACGCCGGGCTTTACGGCCAGGAGACGGCGGCCAGCATGGCCGCCCTCTGGAAGGCCCAGAACCCGGAGCTTGCCTACAACACCGGCAGAATGAGCACCGAGGAGTATAAGGCCATCACCGGGAAGTACCCGAAAGGGTATCAGGCTGCGGCGTATACGCCGAAGACCGCGCCTGAACCGGAAACTGTTTCGGATTTGGCGAAAAGCATCGCCAATACGATCGCAGCCGGAAACGGGAATGAAATGAAGAAGGCCATGAACTATGCGCTTGAAAACTCCGGGAATTTCAACGACAAGGAACTGGAAATAATAGCCAATGCTTATGCCGCGGGGCGGGACACATACCAGAGAAACAAGTATACCGGAAGATAAGGAGTCTGAATGAGGACACGGGAAGAGAGCCTTGAAATTATACGGAACGCACTCGGCGGGAACATTTCCACCGGGAGCCCCGCCGGGAAGCGGGTAAGGACCCGTGATGACAGCCTGCGCATCCTACAAAGCGCGGTAACGGAGCCTGCTCCCTCTGTCATTCTGAACCGCGAAGCGGTGAAGAATCCCGTAAACAGAACACCCGGCGCGGAAAACGACAGCCCAATGTTCCCCAATGATGTAGGGGCGACCCTTGCGGTCGCCCGCCCCCAAGGCTCCCCCACC
>SAMEA3663248__coassemble_544_pt1 | contig 13518 bp, 10 predicted proteins | sample SAMEA3663248__metabat2_low_PE_036 | metagenome-assembled genome bin SAMEA3663248 (sample SAMEA3663248) | pig gut metagenome | biome: pig gut; feature: pig-associated habitat; material: faeces | place: China | collected 2013 | reverse complement strand
CAAATACAGGGAGGCAATGCCCGGGCTTTGCCGCGGGTAAATAAAATAGGAGGTGCCGAAAGAATGGCTGCAGGCGCAAGAGTAAAAATCACACTCAGATGCGAAGAATGCAAGCAGAGGAACTACAACACGGTCAAGAACAAGAAGAACACTTCAGACCGTTTGGAGCGCAGCAAATATTGCCCCTTCTGCAGAAAGCACACCAAGCATGTAGAGACCAAGTAAACTTCTGAAAGGATGCGTGAAAATGGCAGAAAAGAAGACGAAAGCTGCTCCTACCAAGGCCGTCACCGCCGTTAAGAAGGATGATACCAAGCCCGGCTTTTTCAAGAGGATCGGGAAATGGTTCCGCGAGATGAAGAGCGAACTGAAGAAGGTCATTTGGCCTACCAGACAGCAGCTCACCAAGAACAGCCTCATCTCCGTCGGAGTTATGGTCGTTGCCGCAGTAGTAATCTGGGGCTTTGACGAGTTGGCACAGATGCTTGTCAGGGCGCTCATCACTCTGGCAGGTTGATCGACATGGCTGAAGAGGCGAAATGGTATGTGGTTCATACCTATTCCGGGTATGAAAACGCAGTAGCAGCCGCCGTGATGAAGGCGGCGGAAAACCGCAAAATGACAGACCTGATAAGAGAGGTCAACATCCCCATGGAGACCGTCACCGAGTATACCGACGCCGGCGAAAAGACCGTCGAGCGCAAGGTATTCCCCGGTTATGTGCTGGTGAAAATGATCCTCACGGATGAGAGCTGGCACCTTATCCACAATGTCCGCGGTGCAACAGGCTTCGTCGGTTCCGACGGCAAGGCCGTCCCCCTGACGGAGCAGGAAATTTACGATCTGGGCGTCGAACACAAGGAGATCGTCGTGGGCTATGCCCTGGGCGATGAAGTTAAGGTTAACGACGGGCCCCTCGCCGGCTTTATCGGCGTGGTGGACGAGCTTGAACCGGACAAGAACCGGGTGCGCGTGGTCGTTTCCATGTTCGGCAGGGAGACTCCGGTGGATCTGGAGCTGGACCAGGTCGAAGTCATTAAAGATTAATAAGAAAGAGGTGCTCCAAGTTGGCACAGAAAGTAGTTGGATACGTTAGATTCCAGGTTCCCGCCGGAAAAGCGACTCCGGCTCCCCCCGTCGGCCCCGCTCTGGGCCAGTACGGCGTAAACATCGGTCAGTTCACCAAGGATTTCAATGAACGCACCAAGGGCGACATGGGCATGATGATCCCTGTCGTTATCACCGTTTATTCTGACCGCAGCTTCACCTTCGTCACCAAGACTCCTCCTGCCGCCCTGCTGATCAAGAAGGCCTGCGGCATTGAGACCGCTTCCGGTGTTCCCCAGCGCGACAAGGTTGCCACCATCAGCAAGGAAGATGTCCGCAAGATCGCCGAGCAGAAGATGCCCGACCTGAACTGCACTGACATTGAATCCGCCATTAGCATGATAGCCGGTACCTGCCGCTCCATGGGCGTCGTCGTCGGTGACTGATCGGGCGAGTAACATCGCTCCTTAAGGACGGCAGCACTATTTCCTGCCGCCTAACGTGGGAGGATTCATCCATCCGACTCAACCACATTATTAGGAGGAAACGAAATTGTTTAGAGGTAAAAATTATAAAGAGAGCGCAAAGCTCATCGATAAACAGGCACTCTATGATCCCATGGATGCACTGAATCTGGTCATCAGCGCAAGCAAGGCAAAGTTCGACGAGACCGTCGAGCTCCACGTCAAGCTGGGTGTTGACGGCCGTCACGCAGACCAGCAGGTCCGCGGCGCCATCGTGCTGCCCAACGGCACCGGCAAGTCTGTCCGCGTTCTGGTCTTCTGCAAGCCCGAGCGCGTTGAGGAAGCTCTGGCAGCCGGCGCTGATTACGCAGGCGGCATGGAGCTGGTGGAGAAGATCCAGAAAGAGAACTGGTTCGAGTTCGACACCGTTATCGCCAGCCCCGACATGATGGGTACCGTTGGCCGTCTCGGTAAGGTCCTGGGCCCCAAAGGCTTGATGCCCTCTCCCAAGGCCGGCACCGTCACCCCCAACATCAAGCAGGCCGTGTCCGAGGCCAAGGCCGGTAAGGTCGAGTACCGTCTGGACAAGACCAACATCATCCACTGCCCCATCGGCAAGGTCAGCTTCGGCGCAGAGAAGCTGTATGAGAACTATGCAGCCCTCATCGGCGCCATCATCAAGGCAAAGCCCGCAGCGGCAAAGGGCCAGTACATCAAGTCCTGCGTCACCGCTTCCACCATGGGCCCCGGCGTGAAGATCAACGCCCAGAAGCAGCTTTGATTTTTCGATCAAAAACACCGCTCGGCGAGCGGTGTTTTCTATTTCTTAAGAGATATTAAAGCTGCGCCGGGGCCGTGGACATTTTTCCGGCTTTCGTGTATAATTGAAGCAGACCAAATGAAAGGACGGATGAAGCTGTGAATAAAGGAAGAATAAAAGCGGTTGTTCTGATCATCGTTTTTCTGCTTGTTGTGGCGGTGATATGCTCCTGGCTCACCAACACAGACAAGAAGGATGAGCAGCCCGCGGAAAATACCAACCCGCCGGAGGAGAGCAGCAACGTTATTGTGATAGACCCCAACAGCAACCAGAGCACGGCCCCGGTCAATACCCCGGCGCCCACGCCCACGCCTGTGCCTACGCCCACACCCACCCCGGCCCCTACGCCTACACCTACCCCCGCACCCACTCCCACGCCTACCCCCACCCCCCAGTACGGCGACAATCTGGGCTCCGGCACCTTCAAGTCCGATACCGGCGTACCCATTAACCTGAAAGCCGATTGGAGCGTGAAAACCATCAGCGCGTCTCAGGTGGAAGTGACCGTCAAGGTCAGCGTGGATTCCTACGCCATCCACCTCCAGGCGGTGCCCTACGCGGTGAAGCTGAGCGTGAACGGCGAGTATGTGACCATGGACGCCCCCGCCGTGGACTATGACGGCAGCGCCGCCACCAACACCGTCTTCGGCACCAAGACCTTCACGGTCAGCCTGTCCGAGGGTTCCTCCGCCAATATCCCCGTGGCCATTGAATGGCACTTCGGCGGCACCTACGGCGGCCAGGAGATCGACGTGATCGAGTGCGGCGGCACCATCAGCGTCTCCCGCTGAACATAACAAGCAATAATGATAAGGCCGGAAGGGTTTCCTTCCGGTCTTTTCTTATCATTTTTCGTTTGTCAGAACAGCCGTGCTGATCAGGGCGGTGATGGGGATGGACAGGATCATGCCGATGCTGCTGGAGATGCCGCTGATCACTTCCGTGGCGAAATAGGCAGAGCTGAACAGCTGGTTTTGGGACAGGCCCAGGGAGTAGAGATACAAAATCAGGGTAAAGCCGCTGCCCAGAAAAGCCAGGATCAGGGTGTTGGTCATGGTGCCCACCATGTCCCGGCCCACATTCATGCCTGAGCGGAAAAGGGCCTTCCTGCCCAGAGCAGGGTTTGCCGCGTGGATCTCCGACAGGGAGGAGGCCATGCTCATGGCCACGTCCATCACCGCGCCCAGGGCGCTGATGACGATCCCGCCGGTGAGCAGCCCGGTCAGGCCGATGGGTATGCCCTGCTGCCGCAGCTGGAGCAGGGGTTCCACATCGCTGAGCCGCAGGCCGTCGATCCGGCTGATGTACTGCACAAACATGCCGAAAACCATGGCAAGCCCGGTGCCTGCCACCGTGCCCAGCATGGCGCAGACGGTTTTTTTCCGTATGCCGCCCAAAATGGTCAGCGTGACTACGGCAATGTATGCGCAGAGGAAAAATACCGTGGGCAGGGTGGGCAGCCCCTTCATCAGCAGCGGCAGCAAGACCCAGAACAGGCAGGCCAGGGTGAGAGCCAGACCCACCAGGGACTTGGCCCCGGTTTTTCCGCCCACCAGCACCGCCGCCAGGAGAAACAGCGCCACGGCAAAGACCAGCGCCCCCCGCCGGTCGTATTCAAACACCGTGGCGGTGTGGCTGCCGTCAGCGTAGCTGGAGATGGTCAGGATCACCTTGTCCCCCTCCTGCACCGGAGCGCCGTAGAGCGGCCCCACATAATTATAGACCTGTAAGGTTTCCCCTTTATAGCGGCCGGAGCTGACCTCCACCAAAAGCAGCTGGTCGCCCCGCCAGGCCCCGTCGGAATTGGGATCGGCTTCCGTGCTGTCGGCCAGAACGGCGGTGACTTTGCCGCTTTCATACTCGGCGTACTCTGTGGCTCCGGTGTCCTCTTCCGGCTCCGGCGCGGCCCAGATGCGCAGCAGCACAAAAAGCAGCGCTGCGCAGAGCAAAACAATGCAGCTCAGCCGGTTTTCCCGCAGCCAGGCCGCCGCGCCGCCCTTTTCGGCTTTTATTTTCATGGCAATGTCCCTCTATATATAATAAGTAGATAGAAGCAGAATAGCAATTTTCACCCGGACTGTCAAGAGAAGAGGGAAAAAGAGGAACTTTTTTGCCGGGAAAAAGCTTCTTCAAAGAAATAGTTACAATATTATGACACGAATTTGATAAAATTCTTCTGGAAAAGCCTGCCGGGATATGATATAGTAGTAAACATAATCATGGAAGAATGCGCCCTTATCCGACTGAGGGCGGAGGAGGTTCACGGATGAACAAACGCGGCTTGAGCAGAATGCTTTCCGTACTGCTGCTGGTGGTCATGGTCGTATCCATGCTCCCGGTGAGCGCTTACGCGGACAGCGCTGCGACCTATACGCAGATCACATCTGCCGAAGAGCTTGTTACCGGCCAGTATGTGATGGTGACAAGCACCGGCTATGCACCCGGCGTTCTGGACGGGACTTGGGTAACAGCGGTTTCTGTCACCACGCCTGACGCATCCAGCCCTGTCTGGACGATTGCTGTCGGTGAGGATAAAACAGTAACCCTCACGGACGGAAATGGTGCAAGTATATCTCCTGCGTCTGGCGGTAAGAACGGCATTGCATCAGGAGACTATGGCTGGTCGGTCAGCGTATCTGAAAACGGCTGGACTTTCGGTGGCAAGAGCGGAAGCACAGATGTTGTTCTGGCCAGCAACAAGGGGAGCGAAAACAAGTTCCGCGCCTATAAGACCTCCACGGTTTCCGGCAACCCCGCCGGCTATCCCAGTGCCTTTACGCTCTACAAGGTCGAAGAAGGCGCTGGAACTGACCCCGAGCCTACCCCCACCCCGGTCATTGAGACGGTAGCCACCCCCACCGCCAGCCCCGCTGCCGGTGAGGTGGAAAAGGGAACACAGGTCTCTTTTGCCTGTGCCACCGAGGGCGCGACTGTCTACTATAAGACCACCGGCGAATACGCGGCTTACACTGCTCCCATCGCCGTGAATGAGGATACCACCTTTACGGTCAAGGCCACAAAGGACGGCATGAACGACAGCGCCGAGGCCACCTTTGCCTACACGGTCAAGACTGAATCGACCGAAAAGCCCTGGAAAGACGTGGCCGCCAAGTACTCCATCTATGAGCTGGTCGACGCACCCCAGGCCGGCGATGTTGTGCTGCTCTATAACCCCGGCAATGGACAGGCTCTCAGCTCCACTGCCAGCGGTTATTATCTTGCTGGTGATGCACAAACGCCTACCGACAATTACATAAAAATCGATGTGGCGGATACCGAGGCTGTTGAATGGACTGTGGGTTCAGGCACAGAGAGTTCTGTCACCTTTACCCAGGGGGATAAGAAGCTGAGCGCTCTTGCCAGCGGAGATTACTTTAACCTCTCCACCGATCCTGAGAATAAGACTGAATGGCTCCTTGGCGACTGCAACGCCGAGACCAGCACACACTATGTCTACAGCAGGGAGCTGACCGGCGGATACGGTAATGTGTATATTGAGTGGTATGCCAAAAACGGTGCTTTTTCGGCCTACTGCACCAGCACCGACCGGCTGAACGAGAACGCCTTCGGCTTCGCGTTCTATAAGCTCGTCCGCGAGGGCGTCAAGACGGAAGAACCGCCTGAGCCGGAGTATGACACCATCGCGGAAGCCCTGGCCGGCGCGGAAGGAACCAGCTTCACCGTCAAGGGCGTTGTGACCCTGGTAGACAGTCAGAACATCTATCTTCAGGATGAGACCGGCGGCATCTGCGCCCGCATGAGCGCCAAGCCCACCGACATCAGCCTGGGCGACACCATCATCGCCACCGGCAGCCGTGCGACCTACAAGGGCCTGCCCCAGTTGAGCGGGGCAACCTATGAGAAGTCCTCCGGCCTGACCCTGACGGCCAAGCCCACGACCATCGGTGCGCTGACCACCGCCGACGTCTGCACCTATGTGCAGCTCACCGGCCTGGAGATCACCGAGGTCTACGACAACAACGGCAAATACAGCACCCCCAACATCAAGGTCAAGGACGCTGAGGGCAACACCATCCAGCTCTACAAGGCCGTCATCAACAAGGACACCGAGGGCAACTGGGAATACGCCGTAGGCGACAAGATCGATGTCACAGTGGCTGTGGGCATCTACAATACGCTCCAGCTCCGCAATACCCTCGCCAGCGAGATCAAACCCCATGTGGAGCAGGAAAACCACATTGTCACCGATCTCAGCGAACTGACCGACGGGGCCAAGGTCGTCATCTTCAACCCCGCCAACATGCAGGCCCTGTCTCAGAACTACACCGGCTTCTATAACCAGGGCACGCCCGTCACCAATACCGACGGCAAGCTGGCCGGGTATGGCACAGCCGAGATCTGGACAGTCGGCGTGAACAGCGACGGCAGCTTCACCTTCTCCACCGCTGACGGCAAGAAGTTTTCCATGGGCGCAAGCTATACCAGCACCCCGCTGGATGACGTGAACCCCAACTGGAATGTCCTCCCTGCCGCCACCGCAGACTGCTTCTACATCCAGAACACCGCGCGCGGAAACTACCTTGAGTGGTACGCGAGCAAGAGCAACTGGAGCACTTTCAACAAAATCAGCGACGAGGCCCTCTTTGCCCAGCAGTTCTATCTGGTGGTCAAGGAAGAGAGCCAGCCCGCCGAGGGCGGCCTGCCTGAGGCCGGCGATCAGGTCGTTATCTACAACCTCAATGCCGAGGGCGTGCTGGCCGGTCAGGATGACAACACCGACAGCCCGTCCATCACCGGCGTGGGCGCCGAGATCACCGATGGCAAGGCCGTGCCGGAGAACGGCGCGCGCGTCTTCACCGTCGAGAAGAACGGCGATTATTTCCGTTTCTATAACGAGCATGACGGCTACCTCTGCTCCAACGGCACCGGCAACAACGCCTTCTATGCCGCCGAGGCCAGCGAGGACGCCGACTGGACCCTGGCCGAGCGCGACAGCGGCTTCACCATGGAAAGCCGCACCGCAAAATACAACGGCAAGTACAGCCAGTATCTCGAGTACTATGCTGACAGCTACAAGACCTACAGCATGTACAACGTGACCGACTATTCGATCTACACCTTCCAGTTCTACCCCGTGGCCGACGACACCCCCGTGACCCAGGGCATCGTCAACAAGCCCGCCATCGTCTTCGGCGCGCTGCCCGAGGCCTATGTGGGCCAGGATTACACCTTCACCTTCACGGTCGACGCCGTCTTCGGCGTTGATGGTACGCCGAGCGCCTATGTCATGCTGAACACCCCGCAGGAGATCATGGTGAACCAGGACGGCGAGACCTACCGCATCACCGTTCCCGCCCAGTTTCTGGAGGGCCTGGAGTCCCTCACCGTCCATGTCACAGCCCTCGATACCCTCGGCACGCCCATCGAGGGTGACGCGGTGTTCACCGTTCTCGACGAGCCGGTCTTCTCCGACCTGACGCCCACCCCGGGCAGCCAGACCGGCGAGGACAAGCGCCCCCTGATCTCCGCCAAGGTGGCCAACGCCGGCGAGAATCCCACCATCACCATGACCGTCAACGGCGAGGACGTGATCCCCTCCTACAATGAGGGCCTGATCAGCTACATGACTGAGTCCGAGATGAAGGACGGCCGTACCACCGTTTCCATCACCGTGAAGAGAGCGGACGGCAAGGAAGCCACCAAGTCCTGGTCCTTCACCGTGGGCACTGCCCGCTATCAGCTGTACTTCGGTCAGCTCCACTCCCACACCACCTATTCCGACGGCTCCGGCACCCTTGACGCCGCGCTTGACTATGTGAAGAACCTGCCCGACAGCGCCAATGTGGACTTTGTGGCCTTCACCGACCACTCCAACTACTTTGACAAGTCTGGCGAGGCCAACCCCGAGGGCGCGCTCTACGACATGAGCCTGGCTACCGCATACAGCCAGGAGACATGGAAAACCTATAAGGACACCGTGGCGGCCTTCAACGCCTCCCAGTCGGATATCGTGGCCATCGCCGGCTTTGAGATGACCTGGTCCGGCGGCCCCGGCCATATCAACACCTTCAACACCCCCGGCATCGTCTCCCGCAACAACAGCACCCTGAACAACAAGACCGGCGACGCCGGCCTGCAGGCCTATTACGCGCTGCTGAGCCAGCCTGAGGGCGCGGACAGCCTGAGCCAGCTCAACCACCCCGGCTCCACCTTCGGCACCTTCAGCGATTTCAACTACTGGAATCCGGTGATCGACAGCCGTGTCTTCCTGGTTGAGGTCGGCAACGGCGAGGGCCAGGTCGGCGCAGGCGGCTACTATCCCAGCTATGAGTACTACACCATGGCCCTGGATAAGGGCTGGCACGTGGCGCCCAGCAACAACCAGGATAACCACAAGGGCAAGTGGGGCAATGCCAATGACGCCCGCGACGTTATCCTCACCGATGACTTCAGCGAACAGGGCATCTACAACGCCATCCGCGCAATGCACATGTACTCCACCGAGGACAAGAACCTGGAGATCACCTACACCGTCAACGACTATCTGCTGGGCTCCAGCATCGTGGAAGTCCCCGAAAAGCTGAACATTAATGTTACTGTCAACGACCCCGACGCCTCCGACTCCATCTCCAAGGTGGAAGTCATCGTCAACTCCGGCAAGACCGTACACACCTGGAACGATCCTGCGGAGCTGGCTACCGGCGCTCTGTCCGTGGAGCTTGACCCCGATTACAGCTACTACTACATCCGCGTCACCGAGGGCGACGGCGACCTGGCCGTTACCGCCCCCGTCTGGGTGGGCGAGAGCCTGAAGCTGGGCATCTCCGCTCTGGAGTGCGGCACCTCTACCCCGGTCACCGGCGAGGAGCTGACCCTGACCACCACCCTCTTCAACGGCGAGACGGCTGACGCCACGGTCAAGTCCATCACCTACACCACCAACGGTTCCGAGGTTCTGGGTACCGACGCCACCGGCTACACTGTCCCCGCCTCCGGCACCCTGGCTGTGGACTTCAAGTACACGCCGGATGTGGCCAAGGTCATGACCGTCACCGCCACTGTGGTGATGGAGCAGAATGGAAAGGAATACACCTTTACCAAGGATATCGAGCTGGATGTTCTGGATGCAGACAGCTTGGTCTACATCGGTATCGACGCCTCCCACCACAATGAATATGTGGCGGGCAACTACAAGGACAGCATGGGCAACTTCGGCGCACTGGCCGCATCCTACTCCGCACGCACCGTGCAGCTGAATACCAGCGAAGATCTGATCGCCGCTTGCAGCAATCCCAAGTTCCAGATGCTGATCCTGACCGCGCCTTCCCGCCGCGACGGCACGGCTCTCCGCGACCCCTATGACACCTACAGCGACGCGGAGATCGCTGCCATCACCGAGTTTAACAGCAAGGGTGGCACAGTGGTCCTGTGCGGCTGGGGCGACTACTATGAGAGCTACGCCGATTTCGCGCCAGAAGACCACATGGCTGCCCAGCAGAACAAGATCCTCGAAGCCCTCGGCTCGACCCTGCGCATCAGCGACGACGAGACGAAGGACGACACCTGGAACGGCGGTCAGCCCCAGCGCCTCTACCTGAGCAGCTACAACTTTAACTCGTTCCTGCTCGACGGCGTGGAGTACGACGCCGAGAACCCGCACAACAATCTGTACACCGAGCTGTACAGCCAGTACGGCGGCGCGTCCATCTACACCGTCGGCGGTACTATCCCCGCCACCGTCACGCCTGTGGTCTATGGCTTCGACACCACCTACTCCTCCGACGATGACGGCGACAGCTACGGCGGTCTTGGCAGCATCCCCAAGTACAGCTTCGACGGCGCTGACCGACTGATGGTCATGGCCACCGAAGAGCTGCCGGGCAAGGGCCTGATCGTCGTCTCCGGCGCGGCCTTCCTCTCCAACTTTGAGGTCCAGGCCACCATCAGCGACAACGGCTCCGAGAAGAACTACTCCAACTACAAGATCTGCGAGAACCTGCTGAATTACATCAACCCCGTTACCGTTACCGACATTGCCACCGTCCGCACACAGAAAGAGGCCGGCTTCAAGTACACCATTGAAGGTATCGTCACCTCCAACGCCTCCGGCTATGACAAGGACACAGCCTTCTTCGACTGCATCTATGTGCAGGACGCCACCGGCGGCATCTGCTGCTTCCCCGTAGCGGGCAACTTCAAGGTGGGCGACAAGGTGCGCATCACCGGCACTACCGACTTCTTCCAGGGCGAGCCTGAGCTGCAGGTCAGCAGCATTGAGCTGATCAGCGAGGACAATGCCGTCACGCCCACCGAGGTCACTGCGGCCCAGATCACGGACCGCAGCGCGGAAGGCAAGCTCGTCACCCTCAAGGGCATAGTGGTAAGCTACGAAGAGGCCAACGGCCTGGTCCAGACCATCATGGTCAGAGACAGGGCAGGCAATGTGGCCCGCGTGTTCATCGACGGCTACATCACCACCTCCAGGGAGGTCGAGAATCTGGCTGTGGGTGCAGAGATCACGGTCACCGGCCTGGCCTCCTATGACGACACCTTCAACGCCCCCGAGGGACCCTTCCCCCGCATCCGTGTCCGCGACCGCGCGGATGTGGTCTGCGTTGAGCATGAACACTCCTTTGGCGAATGGACCGTTACCACCGCTCCCACCTGCACCGAGGACGGCGTTGAGTCCCGCGGCTGCATCTGCGGCTATACGGAGACCCGGGCCATCAAGGCCACCGGCCACAAGTGGGGCGAATGGGAGACCGTAAAGAAGCCCACGGACTACCTGAGCGGCAAGAAGGAGCGCGTCTGCTCCGTCTGCGGCGAGAAGGAGACGGAGAAGATCCCCGCCCTTAAGGCTGTTGGATCCGGCGATGACAACAATATCCTCTTCTGGGTGGTCACGCTCACCGTTTCCGGCGCCGGCGCGGCAGTGCTCCTGACAAAGACCAGGAAAAAATACAAGGGTATGCACGAATAACGCGAATAAATAAAAAGAGGGTCAGTTGAGTTGACCCTCTTTTTTATATGGATGAAGAAAAAGGTCCTGCGCATTTCGCGCAGGACCTTCAGTATGTTTATTCAGGAAAGAAACACAAGGGCGATTTCCCCGTAGACCTGGGAAAACCAGTCGATCCACATGTTGATGTTATACCGGGCGTCCAGCGTGTCCATAATACGGGTAGTCTCCGCGCCGGTCATAAAGCCCACGGCCAGGGAAACGCCGCCCAGAAGAACGGCCACGAGAACGATGATAATGATTACTCTCCATCCCTTTTTCATTCTGCGGCCACCTCCTCATAGCACCACTGTTCACCGAGAGATACCACACTGCGCACAAGACCCACAATGGCCCCGCCGATGAACCAGATAAAGATCCACAGGAAAAGCAGACCCAGGGCCAGCACAATAATGGCAAGGCCGAGAACGACCAGCAGATCCGAGAACATGGTAAATCCGCTGAAAGCGGCGGACAGGATCATCACACCGGCAATAATGGTTCCGGCAGCAAGAGCCAGGAACAAAATTGTGGGGATAAGCAGCACAACAATGCCGATAAGGGTGAGGGGAATTGCCAGAATGATGAAAAGAATAAGCAGGGCCACCTTGGGCTTGCGAACGGTCTCCGCGATGGGGTACTTTTCTTCCGCCTCTTCCGCGTCGGGAATCCGCAGCAGCTCCTCCTGAACATAGGGCGCTTCCTCTTCCGCAGGCTGGGAGGCTGCGTCCGGGGCGATTACATCGTCGGGCAGAGAGAAGTCTGCAAGGAAAGCGTCGACCTCATCTGCAACATCTCCGGAAACGGTCTCTTCCGCGACGGCCTCTTCCACAACAGGCTCTTCCGGAACCGCTTCTTCCGCTTCGGGTGCAGGGCTAAGCTCAGGCTCGGCCGGAGTGGCTTCAGGCGCAGGCTCTGCGGGAAGCTCAGGCACGACAACAGGGAAAGCCTCCTCAGCGGCCACCGGCGCCGGTTCAGGCGCGGCAGGCTCTGCGTCAAGATCATCAAATAAGCTGAACTGATTTTCATCCACCACAGGCCGGGTTTCCTGTTCACCGAGGGCGTCGCTGCGCACCTGGTTGATGGCCAGAACAAAATCGGCGTCGCCTTCCGCGTTGTCATCCTCGCGGCTCTGGGCGTGGACCTGAAGCTTGCGCTCTTTTGCGTTATAGGCGCGGGCGATAACCACCGCCTGGCGGGTGGGAGAAACAAGGGCCTGCAGCAAAGTCTGCTCATCCCCTGCTTCGTCAAACATGCCTTCGTACATGGCAAGGGCTTCCTGCCGGTCCTCCTCATACATGAAGGTCAGCAGTCTTGCCAGCTCGGCAAGAAATTTCTGTTTGTTGATATCGGTCACCTCCGATTGTACAATCGTCAATATTATATGCGCTGTGGGGGAAAAGGTCAAGCAAAAACAGGGAGATTTTGCAATAATGGGGGAATCCCCGCTATTGACAAGGGCCCATAGGCGGGCTAAAATAAGGTTCTGTGACCGGTTTCGGTCAAAAATACGGCGGGGCAAGGGCCCTGGCGAAATTGAGAGGAAAAGATTATGGCAAAAGACAAGAAAGTTGAACAGATCACCGACATGGAGGTAGATTTTGCCCAGTGGTTCACCGATGTGTGCACCAAGGCTGAGCTGGTGGACTACTCCGGCATCAAGGGCTGCTTCATCATGCGCCCTTACGGCTACGCCATCTGGGAAAACATTCAGCACGAGCTGGACAGAATGTTCAAGCGTGACGGACACGAGAACGTCTCCATGCCCATGCTGATCCCGGAGAGCCTGCTCCAGAAGGAGAAGGACCATGTGGAGGGCTTTGCCCCCGAGTGCGCCTGGGTCACTGTCGGCGGCAGCGAGGAGCTGCCCGAGCGCCTGTGCGTCCGCCCCACTTCCGAGACCCTTTTCTGCGACCACTGGAGCCACGTTGTGCACTCCTGGCGCGATCTGCCCATGCTGTATAACCAGTGGTGCTCCGTGCTCCGCTGGGAAAAGACCACCCGCCCCTTCCTGCGGGGCAGAGAGTTTCTGTGGCAGGAAGGCCACACCCTCCACGCCACCGAGGAGGAGGCCCGGCAGGAGACCCTGCACCAGCTTGAGGTGTATGCGGACCTCTGCGAGAACTATCTTGCCATGCCCGTTATTCGCGGCAACAAGACCGACAAGGAGAAGTTTGCCGGCGCGGTGAACACCTACACCATCGAGTGCATGATGCACGACAAGAAGG
>SAMEA3663248__coassemble_530_pt1 | contig 13750 bp, 11 predicted proteins | sample SAMEA3663248__metabat2_low_PE_036 | metagenome-assembled genome bin SAMEA3663248 (sample SAMEA3663248) | pig gut metagenome | biome: pig gut; feature: pig-associated habitat; material: faeces | place: China | collected 2013 | reverse complement strand
CATAAGAATAGTATATCACATTTTGACCATTTTTGCATTATGCGGTATTGCCTTAAGTCTAATAAAGCATGTGCCCCATAAAGCAATCATAGATCCAATGTCAAGGGTCGAGATGAACGGAGGCTAAGGCCTCCGCCCTTGACATGCCCTCAGACTGCTGTTATTTTGTAGACAAGGCGGCAGCAGCTGGCGCCGCTCCCGCCTTGAAATATTTTGGCTCTATTTTGCACTGCCGGCAGTGTTTACACAAAATTTGGGACAGACCCTAATAATCAACCCAACCCACACACGGGCCTGGGTTTTCTTTATTCTCATTTCTTGTTGTTCATGTAGTCAATCATATCGCTGACCATTTGTAATTCCTCTGCGGTCAGCTGGAGCAACTTCTCAGCAACTGCATCAACGGCAGATTTGGTATTGCTGCCAGTCAAAATAAAGTCGGCACTTAGTTCCAGCACTTCACAGACCTTGGCCAGATTGTTTGGTCGGATTGCCTTTTTGCCCAGTTCCAGATTGGAAATCATCTGGGTAGATACTCCCAGCTTTTCGGCCATTTCTTCCTGGGTCATGCGTAGTGACTTTCTGCGAACCATGATGCGCTGGCCCATTGTTTTCAAAAACTCATTATCACCCACGGCAAACACCCCCAGACAGTTTAAGATGCTCCAATTATAATATCCATGGATGATGTACTAAATAATTCATGGGCATAGAATAATTGACTTTTATCACCTATGGAGTATAATTGAATAGAAAACATCACCAATGGGGGCATATGTATGGCTGAATTTTGTCTTAAGTGCTTCAATGAATTGAACGGCACTAATTACCAGGCCAACGAAGTTTGGCTTGAGGAAGACTTCTGTGAGGGCTGCGCAGATTGGCGGCCATGCGTGGGGGATTTGCGGCCCAAACCGCTGCTTTGGCGGTTGGTGGATGGAATTCGCAACTTAATTGGCCGATGTTGATTTTTAGGGTCAAACTGTGCTATAATAAATCAAATTAAGAGCCAACTGGAGGAAATGCTTATGAAGTGTCCCAGCTGCGGTGCAGAAACGCAAGGCAAATTCTGCGAATATTGTGGCAGCGAAATTCCCCAGGAAAAGCCCCAGGTTGGTGGATGCCCCAAGTGCGGCAGCACCAATGTCACATTCAAAAGAGAACGGGTCGGAACCTCTACGCAGAGAAGTTCTCACAAGAACATTGTCGGTACTGGCAGAACTGGCCAGTCTGTGAGCCAGTCTGCATATAGAACTGTTGGACTGTGCCAGAATTGCGGTTTTACCTGGAACCCCAACGCAGCAAGCAAGGGTTCTGGCAGAAAGACCTGGCTGTGGGTTCTGGGCTGGATTTGCATTTTCCCCGTTCCGCTCACCATTCTTATGCTGCGGAAAAAGGACATGAAGCCCGCTGTTAAGTATGGTATCATTGCCGCTGCTTGGCTGCTGTTCTTTGTTATCGGTCTGTCTGGTAATAGTGAAACCGATACTCCCCAGACAGATGTTCCTGGCACCACAATCCAGACGGAGCAGTCCACCGATGCCACAACAGAAACCACCGAAGCAATCGACAACACAAATCCATATGCCAAGCACGAAGCGACCATCAGAAAATTCGTAGACGAATTTAATGCAATATCTGACACTCCTGTGACAGATATTGAGTTTAGGAAGAATCATACTATTGCCTATCTTGTTGTGGATGGTTTTGAAGCATTAAGTATCAAAGTAAATGACCACAGTGAAATGGGTTTCTTCTTCACATTTGAGTTTTCGAACGGAACTGCAATGTTGGAGCAGTACGAAAATCTAATGAGGGACATTGTAAAAGTATTCGATTCGGATGTTGATGTCGGAGAAAAATTCCAGGAAGCCAATACAAACCAGAGAACCATCGTAAATTTGAGTGATAATATTACTGTGGAATATCATTACATCAAGGATGCTGTTGGATACCAAGCAGCAGACACTTACATCATTACTTTGACTTCTTTGGACTATAACAAGCAATAAAAAACGAAAAGTCAGGTAAATTTTATGGTTAAGCTGATTATTCTGTTTGAAGACGGAACCGACAGAGAATCCCCCATCTTGTTTGAAACCGAGATGGAAGCAATGGACGAATACAACGCATGGCAACAAGGCGAAGGAATTGGCCAGGACTATTTCGAAGAAGTGTCTGGCTTTGACTTCGAATATACCGATGATGATGAATAACAAATAAAACCCAGTAAAACGGAGTGCGTTTTTACTGGGTTCTTTGTTATGTATGCTTCTTTTTTCTGGGGCCACGGGGTTTGGATTCTGGCCGTATGGGTGCGCCATTGGGGAAATAGACTTGTTCGTATCTCTTGAAATAAACAAATAATCCGAACCCATTTCCCGCGGGGAAAATCTGGTTCGGATTATATTGCTTTGGTGCCGCTGACGGGACTCGAACCCGTACAGTATCGCTACCGGGGGATTTTAAGTCCCCTGTGTCTACCGATTCCACCACAGCGGCGTTTATAACGCATATAATTTACCACCGGCAAGGGAAAGTGTCAAGCGGGCAGAGAAAACTGCCCGCTTGTGCTGCTTGATGATGTTTTTCTTATTCCACGGTGACCACGCCGTCTTCGCCGACGGTGACGGTCATGCCGGTCTTGACATAGTCCAGAAACTCCTGGCCCAGGCCGTCGATGACGGGCATTTTGCTGTCCGTCCACACATCGCCCAGAATAGCGCCGGAGGCGGCCAGAGAGTCGATGGGCATGGAGAAAAGCATGCAGGCCGGCTGCTTGTGCATGGCGCAGACGGTATACAGCACCATGCCGCCGGTGGTGGAGCCGATGGTGATGGGCAGGCACAGCGCCTTGCCGATCATGGGCTTTTTGTACAGGTCGGCATTATTCTGGTCGCCGCATTTCACCTGCTTGTCGCCGAACATCATGGCCATCTGATAGCTGGCGAGGGTGTTGAAGCCGCCGTGGCTCACCAGAGCCTCCGCCGTGCAGGTGCCGGGAACGATCACGCGTCCTTTGAACTGCTTCATTTCTTTCCCTCCTTGCCGGTGATGATGCTGAGAATTTCAGCTTCCGTGTAATATCTGGCGCTGGTGTATGTACGCAGCTTGTTGGAACAGGTGATAACCGCTTTTTTCTTGCACAGGGGGTTATTCATGTACATCAGCGGGCAAATGGAGCTGAGCACCACGCCATAGCTCTTGAGCTTGCAGGCGTCCACGCTCTTTTCAAATTCCTTGACCACGGCAGGGGCGGCGGTGAACACGGTGGGTATGGTCACCTTGTCCAGACCGGTCTCCCGCAGACCCTGCTCCAGTGATTTCGTCCAGTCCTGAAGCTGACGCAGGGACAGATGGGGGCAGCCCACAAAACACAGCTCCGGCTTTGCGTCAGGATTTTTCCAGATCACGGGGTAATTGGCCTTGACCCGCTCCAGCTCCGCGTCGTCGATGACGTAGACCCTGGCGTCCTCGCGGATCAGCGCTTCGCCCTGCTCCTTGGCCTCGGGGGTCAGGTTTTCAATGTGGTACAGGCCCACAGCGCCGTTGGAGGCGGTGGCCGCGCCGAAGTCCTTCAGATAGGCGCAGGTCTCTTCGTTCAGTTCGGTGCCCAGCCACTTGTCCAGGCCCTTCACATAGGGCACGTCCTCAATGACCTTCATGCCGATGGCGGAGCCCAAAAGCTGGGCCTCCGGCTTGTGCTGGCACTTGACCTCCACGATCCAGCTGGCCTTGCGCCCCTCGTCGGTGAGCAGGCCGAACTCAGGCACAAAGCCCGCGATGGAGCCCATCACTTCGATAATGCCGGAGTTGCGGTTGCAGCGGGCGCCCAGAACGGAGTTGGTGTACACCACAGCGGAAGATTCCGCCCAGGACAGCACCTCGCCCTTTTCCGGCTTGTTGCCCACCTGGTCCATGTAGCAGGTGCAGGTGTAGCCGTCGTCGTCAACGATGCCCAGCTTGCGCAGCTGCTCTTCAAACTTGTCCTGCTCGGTGTACATGAATTTCTTGAACACCAGCTTTTCCAGGAGAGAGCAGGGGATCTCAGCGCCCATGGGCCGGGGGTCGGCGGTGAATTTCTGCGTCACCGGCAGGCCTGCCGCAATGATCTGGTCGTAGATTTCGTACACCGGCTTCATGATCTTCAGACCGAAGCTGATGACCGTGTGGCCGTATTCGCTGGTGACGGGGACCATGCGTTCAGCGCCGAAGGTGTCGCCGTACATGACCAGGGTCTTCACGATCTTTGCCATGACCTCGCCTTTTTCGCCGTTGAGCAGCGCCTGCTGCTCGTCTGTCAGATGCATAGAATCACTCCTTTATAATATATTTACTGTTTAACAATATTTTAACAGTCCCGCGTACAAAAGTCAATGGAGGACAAATGTAAACCAAAAATTAATAATTATCAAGATTCACACCATCTGTTGAAATTACGGATATTTGTGTTATAATTTATCAAAATATTTTTTTAAGTGGAGGCATCAACAAGGTATGTCAAAGAAACAGTTCAAAGCGGAATCCAAGCGTCTGCTTGACCTGATGATCAATTCCATCTACACCAACAAGGAAATCTTCCTCAGAGAGATCATTTCCAACGCATCCGACGCCATCGACAAGCTGTGCTACCTGTCCCTGACGGACGACAAGGTAGGGCTTGACCGGTCAGATTACAAGATCGACATCATCGTCGACAAGGAAGCGCGCACCATCACCGTCCGGGATAACGGCATCGGCATGACCATGGAGGAGGCCGAAAACAACCTGGGCGTCATCGCCAAGAGCGGCTCTTTCAAGTTCAAGGATGAGATGGACAAGGAGCAGGCCGGGGAGGATATCTCCATCATCGGCCAGTTCGGCGTGGGCTTTTACTCCGCCTTTATGGTGGCGGACAAGGTCACGGTCATCAGCCGCAAATACGGCTGCGACGAGGGCGTGAAGTGGGAGAGCAGCGGCGCAGACGGCTACACCGTCACCCCCTGCGAGAGAGAAAACCCCGGCACCGATGTCATTATGCACATCAAGGCCGACACCGAGGAGGAGATCTACGGCTCCTATCTGGAGGTCTGGAAGCTGAAGGCCCTGGTGAAGAAATACTCCGACTATGTGCGCTGGCCCATCAAGATGGACATCGAGCACCAGGAGCGCTTCGAGACCGGCGAGACCGACGACGAGGGCAAGCCCAAATACGACTACCGCATGGTCACGGAAAACGAGACCATCAACAGCATGGTCCCCATCTGGCAGCGCAGCAAGAGCGAGGTCACGGACGACGACTGCATCGCATTCTATAAAGAAAAGAACCACGACCGCAAGGACCCCTGCGCCCTGATCCGGGTCAACGCGGAGGGCACCGTCTCCTACAAGGCCATGTTATTCGTCCCCGGCGAGGAAAATGAGTCCGCCTTCCTGGGCGACAACAAGGGCGGCATCACCCTGTACTCCAACGGCGTGATGATCATGGAGAAGTGCGACAAGCTGGTCCACAGCTATTTCGACTTCGTCAAGGGTGTGGTGGACTCTCCCGACCTGTCCCTGAACATTTCCAGGGAAATTCTGCAGCATGACCGGCAGCTGAAGATCATCGGCCAGAATCTGGAGAAGAAGATCAAGGGCGAGCTGGAAAAGCTGATGCGGGACGACAAGCCCAAGTACGAGGAATTTTTCAAAAACTTCGGCGTCCATCTGAAATGCGGCGTCTGCGACGAGTACGGCAGATACAAGGACTTTCTGCGGGACCTGCTGATCTTCTACACCTCTGAGGACAGCCAGATCACCCTGAAGGAGTATGTGGAAAACATGCCCGAGAGCCAGAAGTGCATCTACTACGCCAGCTCCGACTCTCTTAAGCACGCCATGAGCCTGCCCCAGTGCGACCAGGTGCGCTCCAGAGGCTATGAGATCCTCTACCTGACCAGCCCCCTGGACGAGATGGTGCTGGAGTGCCTGCACGACCAGGACGGCAAGACCTTCTGCAACATCGTCACCGATGATCTGGGCTTCGAGACCGAGGAGGAAAAAAAGGCCGCCGAGGAAAGAGACCTGGAAAATAAGGACATACTTGATTTTGTGAAGGAGTCTCTGGGCGACAGCGTGACTAAGGTCAGACTGTCCCGCAAGCTCTCCAGCCTGCCCTGCTGCCTGACCACCGAGGGCGGCGTGACCCTGGAGATGGAGAAATACTTCCGCCACGGCCCCAGCGAGGAGATGCGCAGCATCCGCGCAAACCGGGTCCTGGAGCTGAACCCGGAGCACAAGGCCTATGCTGCGCTGAAGGCGGCTTATGAGAGCGACCAGGAAAAGGCCAAAACCCTCTCCTGCATCCTGGAGACCATGGCCGAGATGATGGCCGGCTGCGATATCGAGGACCCCGCCGCCTTTGTGGCGCAGGTCAGCGAACTGTTCTGAGACAATAACTAAACTTTCTGGAGATAAACCATGGGAAAACGGCTGGGAATCTACATCCATATACCGTTCTGTGCAAGCAAGTGCAGCTACTGCGATTTCTACTCCCTGTCCGGCTGCGACTATCTGATGCCCGAGTATCACGAGGCGCTGCTGGACCACCTGGAGGAGTCCGCTCCTTCCATCAAGCAGTATGAGGTGGACAGCATCTATTTCGGCGGCGGCACCCCCAGCTTTTACGGGGCGGACCGGATCGTGGACATTTTCAACACCCTGAAGCTCAACGGCAACGTCCGCACCGACGCGGAGGTGACGGTGGAGTGCAACCCGGACAGCATCAGCCTCAACGCGCTGAAGCTGCTGCGGGAGGAAGGGGTGAACCGGATCTCCCTGGGTGTGCAGGCGTCTGACAACAATCTGCTGAAGCTGATCGGACGCCGGCACAATTTCCAGCAGGCCCAGAGGGCGGTTTTCAACGCCAGAAAGGCCGGCTTTGACAATGTGAGTGTGGATCTGATCTACGGTCTGCCCAGCCAGACCAAGAGCGACTGGGCAGACACCCTGGCCAAGGTGGTGGAGCTGCACCCCGAGCATATCTCCTGTTACGGGCTGAAGCTGGAGCCGGGGACGGAGATGTATCAAAACTATAAGGGCTCCCTCCTCCTTCCGGACGATGACGATCAGGCGGACATGTACTGCTATGCCGCCGAAATGCTGAGCCGGTACGGCTATAAACAGTATGAGATCTCCAACTTCGCGGCTCCGGGCTTTGAATCCAGGCACAACCTGAAATACTGGAACCTGGACGACTACATGGGCTTCGGCCCCGGGGCCCACTCCTGTGTGGGAAACCTGCGCTACAGCTTCATCAGGGATCTGAAGCAATATATCTCCGGCATAGACCGGCAGGTAAGCATCATTGACGAGTATGAAAACATTGACCCGCTGGAGCGGGCGGTGGAGTACATAATGCTGGGCATGCGCACAACCAGAGGGATCTCGGAACGGGATTACCGGCTCCGCTGTCAGTGCGACTGGCGGCCGGTCTACCAGGCCCTTCTGGCCTTCCGGCAGAAGGGCTGGGCAGTGGAGGAGGAAGGCCGCTGGCACTTTACGGTGCCCGGGTTCCTGCTGTCCAACAGTCTGATCGGCATTCTGCTGGAGGCCCAGGCCAGCGGCAGGATCGAGGGTACGCCCTGGCTGCGCGATGCGTTCCAGGCGGAAGAGAAGACCAGCGTTCCCAAAAGCGAAAGCGAGATTTTTGCGGAACTGTATCAGCAACAGATGAAAGAGGACAAGTAAGTGAAAGAGAAAAAGGAAAAAGAGAAGATCGTTAAAGAGAAGAAGGTAAGGGAGAAAAAGCCCAAAGAGCCCAAGCCTCCGAAGGAGCCCAAAGCGCCGAAAGCGCCGAAGGACCCAAAAAAAAGAAGGAAAGTACTGATCATCCTGTCCGTTGTGCTGGCTGTGCTGGTCCTTCTGGCCGGCGGAGCGGTTTTCGCCGGGCGGCAGATCACCCTGAGCGAGACAAACCTGCCCAATGTCTATGTGGGCGGCATCTATGTGGGCGGCATGACCAAAGAGGAGACCCGCGCCGAGCTGGACCGGCAGCTGTGGGACCAGTCCGTCAGCGGCACTCTGGCCGTCACCCTGCCCATGGACGTACATTTCAGCGTGGACTACACCAAGGCGGGGGCCAATATCACCGCCGAGCGGGCTGCGGAAGCGGCCTATCGCTACGGCCATGACGGAAACTGGCTGGAAAATCTGTTTACTTACATCGGCGGCCTGCTCAAGCCCGAGGATGTGAGCCTGATCCAGCCCACGCTCAACGAGAGCCATATCGCCAAGCTGGTCAACTTCGGCGTGGCAAGATACAATAAAAATATGGCCGCGTATGCCGGCTATGAGATCGACAAGGATAATTCGCTGCTGGTGCTGGTCAAGGGCGCCGGTCAGCTGCAGATAGACGCCGGAGAGCTGTATAAGCAGGTCGCCCAGGCTTTGCTGGACAAACAGACCGAACTGAGCTACGCCATGCCGGAGACCGAGGTGGAAATGCCTGACTTCCAGGCCCTGTATGAGCAGCTGTCCGCCAGCCCGGAGGACGCCTACTACGACAAGGAGACGGGCGGCATCGTCCCCGAAGTGGACGGCGTGGAATTTGACGTGAAGGAAGCGGAGCAGCTCTGGAAGGCCGCGAAGCTGAATGAAAAGGTGGAGATCCCGGTGGAGCTGACCATTCCCGAGATCACGGAGGAAAGCCTGAAGGAACTGCTGTTCCGGGACAAGCTGGGCGCTACCACCACCTATTTCTACGGCAGCACGGAAAACCGCATCAACAATATTGACCTGGTGGTGAGCAAGCTCAATGGCCTGGTCCTCATGCCGGGAGACGAGTTCTCCTATAACGGCTATGTGGGCCAGCGCACGGAGGAGGCCGGCTTCAAGGCCGCCGCGGCCTATAACGACGGCCAGGTGGTCCAGGAGCTGGGCGGCGGTATCTGCCAGGTGTCCTCCACCCTGTACTGCGCCACCCTGGCGGCGAACCTGGAGACTGTGGAGCGTACCTGCCACATGTTCGCCGTGGGCTATATGAACAAGGGCTTGGACGCCACGGTCAGCTGGCCCGGCCCGGACTTCAAGTTCAAAAATAACCGGGATTACCCGGTGAAGATCGTGGCCTATACGGACCATGAGACCAAGGCCCTGACCATCGAGATCTGGGGCAGCAACATCGACGGCACCTATGTAGTACCTGAGTCGGCCTGGTGGCCTGTCTACGACAGCACCTACACCGACGTGCAGGTTGGCTGGGGAGCCTTCTCCTACCGGTATGTTTACGACAAGGACGGCAATCTGCTGGAAGTCATCGACGAGGCCTCCAGCCACTACGATCTCCACGCGGAGGACATCAAGTGGCCGGAGAATGTCACGCCTCCCGGCGAGGGCGGTGATACCGGCACCGGCGGAGATCCCGGCAGCGGCGGAGACAGCGGCAGCGGTGGAGATACCGGCACCGGTGGAGATACCGGCACCGGCGGAGACACCGGCAGCGGCGGTGAAGGCGGCGGAGGCGATGATATCATCATCGTCGACGGTTAATACAGTTTTCTATTTTAAGAGTTTTAGGAGAGAAGAGCATGGAAGAGAAAAAAACCTTTTATATCACGACGCCGATCTATTATCCGTCGGATAAGCTGCACATCGGCCATACCTATTGCACCGTGGCCACCGATGCTATCGCCAGATACAAGCGTCTCTGCGGCTATGATGTGATGTTTCTGACCGGTACCGACGAGCACGGCCAGAAGATCGAGGAGAAGGCCAAGGCCGCCGGCGTCAGCCCCCAGGAATTTGTGGACCATATCGTCACCGGCGAGGGCGGCATTCTGGATCTGTGGAAGCTGATGAACATCTCCAACGACCGCTTCATCCGCACCACCGACGACTACCATGTGGAGGCCGTCCAGCGCATCTTCAAAAAGATGTACGACAAGGGCGATATCTATAAGGGCGCGTACAAGGGCAAATACTGCACCCCCTGCGAGAGCTTCTGGACCGAGAGCCAGCTGAAGGACGGCAAATGCCCCGACTGCGGCCGTGAGGTCCACGACGCGGAGGAGGAAGCCTACTTCTTCCGCCTGTCCAAGTACGCAAAGCCCGTGCAGGAGCTGCTGGAGAGCGGCACCTTCCTGGAGCCCGCCAGCCGCGTCAACGAGATGGTGAACAACTTCATCAAGCCCGGTCTGGAGGACCTGTGCGTCTCCCGCACCAGCTTCACCTGGGGTATTCCTGTGGACTTTGACCCGGGCCATGTGGTCTATGTGTGGGTGGACGCCCTGTTCAACTACTGCACCGCCATGGGCTTCCTCAACGACAAGTACAACGATTATGAGAAGTACTGGCCCGCCGATGTCCACATCGTGGGCAAAGAGATCGTCCGTTTCCACTCCATTATCTGGCCCGCCATGCTCATGAGCATGGAGATGCCCCTGCCCAAGAAGGTCTACGGCCACGGCTGGCTGGTCATCGACGGCGGCAAGATGTCCAAGTCCAAGGGCAATGTGGTGGACCCCTATGTGCTGGCGGATATGTTCGGCGTGGACGCCCTGCGCTTCTTCCTGCTGCGCACCTTCCCCTTTGGCTCTGACGGCAACTTCTCCAATGAGCTGCTGATCAGCACCATCAACACGGACCTGGCCAACGACCTGGGCAACCTGGTCTCCCGCACCACCGCCATGGTGGAGAAATACTTTGGCGGCACCCTGATCGCCGACCGGGAAGCCGACCCCATCGACGACGAGCTGGTGGAGATGATCAAATCCACCAAGGGTAAATATGAAAAGCAGATGGACGCCCTGCAGCTCCATCTGGCTCTGGAAGAGGTGTTCAGGCTCATCCAGCGGGCCAATAAGTACATCGACGAGTGCGCCCCTTGGGTTCTGGCCAAGGACGAGAGCAAAAAGCCCCGTCTGGCTACTGTCATGTACAATCTGCTGGAGGCTCTGCGGGTCGCGCTGGTCATGCTGACCCCCTTCATCCCCCAGAGCTGCGAAAAGGCCTTTGCCCAGATCGGCGCTGCCGGCGAGGCAGTCACCTGGGAAAAGACCGGCGAATACGGCGTTCTGCCCGCGGACGTCTCCGTCCACAAGGGCGAGACCCTCTTCCCCCGCATCGACATGGCCAAGGCCCTGGAGGAGCTGGAGAAGCGGGAGCACGCCAACGACGCACCCAAGGCCAAGCCCATCCTGCCCGACGTGACTATCGACGAGTTTGCCAAGTGCGATATGCGGGTCTGCAAGGTCCTGACCTGCGAGGCGGTGAAAAAGTCCGAAAAGCTGCTGAAGTTCACCCTGGACGACGGCAGCGGCACCCCCAGGCAGATCCTCTCCGGCATCCACAAGTTCTATGAGCCGGAGGAGCTGGTGGGCAAGACCGTGGTGGCCATTCTGAACCTGCCCCCCAGAAAGATGATGGGCCAGATGTCCAACGGCATGCTGCTCTCCGCCGTCCGCGAGGTGAACGGTGAAGAGGAGCTGCACCTCATTATGCTGGACGACAGCGTCCCCGCCGGCAGCCAGCTCTGCTGAAAAAAGAATAAAAACCAACAAGGCGGCACGAAAGTGCCGCCTTGCTTATCTTGTTCAAGTAAGTAATCCGCTTAAAATAAGAATTGCAGTCATAGAATATCCGACGAGGAACGCAAATTTAAATCCACGGGACTTTTCTTCTTCAATTTCCTTTGGGTATGAACTTGTTCCGTAAACCTTTTTTTCCGTGAGGGTTCTTGGGTAAATTTTCTTTTCCTCTTTTCTGAACGCGAAGGCATATAAAAAAGTCCCTATCGCACAAATAACGCCAGATGGTAACATGCCAAATACGGCCCATAATCCTATTGCCCCTAAAAGCACGGTTATGGTTGAAAAACCTTCGTCAACTGAGCTTATTATTTGTCTTACGTCACGAAAACATACAAAAAGGAGTATTGCTACACAAATCAACGTCGTCCTATGAATAGTTCTCACTTTATTAATCTTCTCTTGCAAATCTTCATTTTTTTCCATGCGTTCAACCCCTGGTTGGTTATTTTAGACAATACTAAACTTAAAAATTTTGTATATCGCAGATTGACTTTTGTGCCCGTATTTATTTATGAAACCCCAGTTTCTGGGTGAGAACTATGCCGAATAAACCGGAGATCAAAATCACTGACAGCACCACAGCGGAGTACTTCGCTTTTGACGGGCTGTCACCAAGTAGCTTTTCAAAGGCGCTGAAGGAGAGCATGAACAGCAGCAGAGCTGCGACATACAGGATAACAAAATATAACACAAACTGAATAATGCTGCCCGACGTCAACCCAGAATATATGGCGGAAATGGGGATAAGCGCAAGCAGAGATAGTTCTTTCTGTTTTCCCTCCATTTTGCTCTGGGCTTTCAAATTCTCTTTATGAAGCTCTGAATCCCTTTCAAGCACAGCCTGACGCTGTTCCGGGGTAAGATGGCTTAATATTTCCTCGTATTCTTTCCAAGAGATCATGAATACACCGCCCTTCTCATTCCATGATTATATTATCATTTTGACGGGCGTTATTCAACAAGGGAAAAGCGCACAAAACACAGCGTGGATTATTGTGCATTACAATGGAAAAGGGCGGCCACACAGGGCCGCCCCCACATCATACCATTTCGCTTTTGCTGGCGTCCTCCACTATGCCTGAAAGGGAGGTCTCCAGGAACTCCTGCACGCTGGCAAAGCCGCAAGAGGTCATCAGCTGGAGCACTTTTTCGTATAGTTCGTCCGGCAGGTAGACCACAAACTGGCTCGGCTTTGTGCGCCGGGTGAGTGTGCCCAGATAGGCCCGGAGACTCTGGGGGAGCGTGGGCGGGATGCTGTCCCAGGCGGCAAGCCAGGTGTCGTTTACACTCTCCTCCGAATCGGAGACATCGTTCAAAATCCCCTCCGCCACGCGGTAACAGTAGCGGCCGTAGGCGTTCTGACTCTCCGCAATGGCCTGCTCCGAGCGCTTCAGATACAGCGCAATAATTGAGGCGTCTGTCATGTCCCAACCTCCTTCACCTCATAAGTCGTATTTCCCGGGGAAATATTTCACTTACCGAAAATTTTAGGGAGAAAAAATTCCTTTGTCAACCGGAGGGGGAGGATTCACAGATTGTTTACGGGTGAAAAGTCTTTTTCCCTTGTGACAGAGCTGAAAAAGTGATATAATGTTATTTTAGAGAAAAAATAAACCATGGAGGGATTAGCCATGACAAAAATAGACATTTTCTCAGGATTTCTCGGCGCGGGCAAGACGACCCTGATCCGCAAGCTCATCGCTGAGGGCTATAAAGGCGAGAAGCTGGTTCTGATCGAAAACGAGTTCGGCGAGATCGCCATTGATGGCGGCTTTTTGAAGGATGCCGGCGTGGAGATCACCGAGATGAACTCCGGCTGCATCTGCTGCACCCTGGTGGGCGACTTTACCAAGGCGCTGAAAAAGGTGATGGAGGACTTTGCCCCCGACCGCATCATCATCGAGCCTTCCGGCGTGGGCAAGCTGTCCGACGTGGCCAAGGCCGTGGAAAAGGTGGAGGGCGCCCATATCGGCGCCAAGGTCACTGTGGTGGATGCCGGCAAGTGCCGCATGTATATGCGCAACTTTGGCGAATTTTTCAACGACCAGGTGGAAAACGCCGACCTGATCGTCCTCAGCCGTACCGACACGGCGGGCGAGACCAAAACCACCGCCGCTGTGGAGCTGCTGAAGGGCCTGAACGACCACGCCGGCCTGATCACCACCCCCTGGGCCCAGCTCAGCGGTGAGCAGATCCGTGAG
>SAMEA3663248__coassemble_529_pt1 | contig 13773 bp, 14 predicted proteins | sample SAMEA3663248__metabat2_low_PE_036 | metagenome-assembled genome bin SAMEA3663248 (sample SAMEA3663248) | pig gut metagenome | biome: pig gut; feature: pig-associated habitat; material: faeces | place: China | collected 2013 | reverse complement strand
AACTATGTCTCTCTTTTTTGCTTTCTAAATTTGCGCAATTTATTATACCTTATCCTCCTGGACCTACAACAGCAGCAAAAAGGTCAGCAGCATGACGGAGAGCATAGGCGGCGTCAGCTATACTTACAACTACGCCTATGACAACGACAAGCGGCCGGTAAGCGTGAGCTTCGGCGGGATCATCGGCGCCATCGCCTACGACGGCTTCAGCCGCATGATCTCTCAGACGGTAACTTCCGGCGGCAATAATGTTCTGACCACAGACTATACCTACCGGAACATAGACGGCACCTACACCAGCACCCAGGTGGCTTCCCTCAGCAACAGCTACGGGGATGAGGAGGACAGCTTCAGCTATACCTACGACGCCAACGGGAACATTACCGGCATCAGCGGCAGCCAGACCGCGCAATATGAGTATGACGCCCTCGGGCAGCTTGTCTGGGAGAAGAACGCGGAAGCGGGCAAGGCCTGGCAGTACAGCTATGACAACGGCGGAAACATTCTGTCCCGGACGGCGTATGATTACGACGGAAGCAACACCACAAATCCTGAAACCGTAAACTACGGCTATACTGACAGCACATGGGGAGACCTGCTGACGGCCTATGACGGGCAGGTGATCACCTATGACGGCATCGGCAACCCGCTGAGCTACCGTGGCTGGACCATGAGCTGGCAGGGCGGACGGCGCAATCAGCCTTGGGATCATTTCTCTCGGCGCAATCGCAATGGGCGATTTTTCTGTCGGCGCGTTGGCCGTGGGGAAATATTTTGCCCTTGGTGACAACGCAAAAGCAATGATTGCGTTGGGAGATACGGAAGCTGCGGGAAGCATATTGCAAAAAGTCGGTAAATTAACCGCGCAGGACATTGATGCGGTAAAGAAATCACTGGATACAATTGTTCCGTCTTACCTCGCGTGGGCAAATGAACTCATCAAGCAGTTTTATAAATTGTACGGTTTCAGCAATTTTTATCCAACAAAAGGCCCGTCACCGGGCCTTTTTGCGTAATACAGGGCGAATGGCTCCATTTTCAACGACAAAATTCAGTCAAGTTGATATTTTTCTGCATTATAAGAAAAATATAGGGAGGTAAAAATGTTTTTCGGGGTGTTCCCCAACCTGAGGGGAAAATATAAATATGCGTGCAATGACCTTTCCTTCGATACAAGAGAGGAAAAGGTTTGTCCCGCGTGTGGGCGGTCATATGAAGTTTCTTCCTTTCGCGACGAGCCTAAAAACTTTGTTTTGGACGGCGGAAAAGCATACCCGGACTTCTTGAGCTATACCGGTCCAAGTGGTAACATGATTCCTTTTATCATATCTGCACGTACTCTCAAACTATTTGAGGAAAACGGGATAAGTGGATTTGTAAATTTGGGTAAGGTTATCTGTTCTGTAAAACGTTGTTCCGCCTATATTTTGGACGAACAGGCGCCGGAATATTATCTGCTGGATTTTCTGGGAACGATTGATTTTGACTTTAAGGAAATGCACTTGAAAAAGACAAAAACATGCAGTGCGTGCGGCCGTTTTGCGTGGAGCAGGTTAAGATTTGGCAGCGTGATTCTGGACAAAAGCTCCTGGAATGGCATGGATATATGCCGTTTAGCTTCCGTTCCCAATGTGATCGTTTGTACGGAAAAAGTTGAAGCATTGGCAAGAAAAAACAAATTGACAGGTTTGATTTTTCAGCAGGAGCAGGATATTCTGTCGCAGCGTGGATTATAAAATAGTATTACGGTAAAAGGCCCGTCACCGGGCCTTTTTCAATTATCCTTGAACTACGGTTGATGAACAATTGAAAAAACGGGATTATATTGTATAATATGATAAAGAGTATACTACGGGAGGCGCTGTATGTTCAGAATATTGATTGCGGAGGATGACAAGGAGCTGCGTCAGCTCTTTCAGCATGTGCTGATGAAAAACGGCTATGCCGTCACCGGCGTGGCCGACGGGAAAGAGGCCCTGGACGCCATGGACAGGGGCTATTACGATCTGATCATTTCCGATATTATGATGCCGGTCATGGACGGCTACGAGCTGGTAAGCTCTCTGCGCCAGGCGGGGATCAATACGCCCGTGATGATGATCACGGCCAAAGACGCCTTTGACGATATGCGTCTGGGCTTTCTCTCCGGCACGGACGACTATATGGTCAAGCCGGTCAACGTAAATGAGATGGTGCTCCGGGTGGGCGCGCTGCTCCGCCGGGCCCAGATGATCAACGAGCGGCGGCAGACCATCGGCAACACCGTATTGGAGTGCGATTCCCTGACCGTCACCTGCAACGGGGAGAGCATGGTGCTGCCCCAGAAGGAGTTCATGCTTCTCTATAAGATGGCCTCTTTCCCCGGGCGCATTTTCACCCGCCAGCAGCTGATGGACGACATCTGGGGCTATGAGTCCGACAGCGACACCCACACGGTGGACGTACATATCGGCAGGCTTCGGGACCGGTTCAAGGACAATACGGATTTCAAGATCGTCACCATCCGGGGCGTGGGCTATAAGGTAGTAAAGCAATGAAGAAAAAGAGGTTTGGCAAGAATCTAAGACTGTATTTCACCTTAGTGGCTATGGTGGAGATCGGCATAAGCGTCGTTGTGGCGGTGGTCCTGGCGGTGATCCTGAACCTTGTGGCCAAGGGCAATATTCTGCTGCCGCTGACGGTGTGGCAGATTTTGCTGAGTCTGCTGATCGGCGCGTCCATATCCGCCTTACTGGGAAAGTGGTTTTTCGGCCCCATCACCCGGCTGGGTGACGCAATGAAAAAAGTGGCCGACGGGGATTTCAGCGTCCGTCTGACGGCGGATAACGGTATCAGGGAGATAGAGGATATCTACACAAACTTCAACCTGATGGCCAAGGAGCTGGGAGCAACGGAAATTTTGCAGACCGACTTTGTCTCCAACGTTTCCCATGAGTTTAAAACGCCCATCAACGCCATTGAGGGCTATGCCACGCTTTTGCAGGGGGATGAAAGTCTTTCCCCGGAAATGGCTCAGTATGTGGAGAAGATCCTGTTCAACACAAAGCGCCTTTCTGGCCTTGTGGGCAATATCCTGCTGCTGTCCAAGGTGGATAATCAGGTCATCCAGAGCCGGTGCATCACCTTCCGTCTGGATGAGCAGATCCGGCAGTCGGTGGTGCTGCTGGAGCCAAAATGGGCGGAGAAGGATATTGAGTTTGACGTGGACCTGGAACGGGTGGAATATACCGGTGACGAGAGTATGCTGATGCATGTGTGGAATAATATTATTGGCAACGCCATCAAATTCGACCCGGTGGGCGGCTACGTGGGCATAAAAATGAAGCAGCGGGACGGGGAGATCACCGTCACCGTGGAGGACAGCGGCCCCGGTGTGGATGAGGAGGCCAAAAAGCATATTTTTGACCGCTTTTATCAGGCGGACAGCTCCCATAAAGAGGAGGGTAACGGCCTGGGCCTGGCCCTGGTGAAACGCATCGTGGACGCCAATAAAGGCCGGGTTTCCGTAGAAAACCGCCTGGGCGGCGGCTGCCGCTTCACCGTGGTCCTTCCCGGCAATAAATAAAAGAACGTCTCACGGTTTGCAGCGTGAGACGAATTTTTATCTGTTTTTGATTGTCATAGCCAAAGCCGATACAAAAGCGCAGTGACCGCTCTCGGTAAAGTGCACGCCATCAAAACACAGCTCGATATTCCATTCAGCCGCGTCGGTAAAACGGACGCCAAGCTTTTGCGCGACGGCGCGGTATTCCTCACCCAGCCTGCGGGAGACTTCAATCAGGCGGCTTTCCCAGACCCACTGGCCGGGCTCCATGGGCGGGGGAGCGATAAGCAGGATCTTCTCTGAGGCAATGGAAAGACGGCACAGGAAAGCTTCCATGCGTCCGGCTGCCGTTTTCGCCTCCGCGCCCTGGAGCAGGTCGTTTGTGCCCAGCATGACGATCAAAAGATCAAGATCATCGGGCAGGGGAATGTCCTGTTCCGGAATCTCCCGGCCGTTCAGACCTCTGTTGATTATTTCCCATCCGGTCTCTTTTGCCAGCAGATCCACCCAGCGTGCGTCAGAAGGGTAGCGGTCGCCGATGAAAGACCGGGGGTCGTAGCCATAGGTGTTGGAATCGCCGTAACAGAGTATTTTCATTTTTTCTCGTTGCCAGTATGCACTTTGATTAAGGTAAAATACTATGCAATAGATATTAGATATTGCTTTTTCGTCGGTTACAATCTTCGCAAAGCATTTGACAGTTTTCCGCAATTGTCTTGCCGCCTTTGCTCCACGGGGTAATATGGTCAGCCTGCATTTTTTCAATATCAAAATGTATTTTGCATTTTGGACAAATCCCTTTTTGACGTTCGTATGCTGTTCGTGCCATTTTCGGTGAAAACGCACGAATATTCAAATGCCGTTCCTGCCCATCAAGCAGATATTCGTATATACCTTTCTGGTTTGATATATCTTCATCATCCAGAAGATCAACAATTCTGTTTTCAAGTAATTTGGGGTCATAGCTGTTTAAATGATACTTATTATAGAAAATACCCCATTCAAGTCCTTGCATCAACTTTTTGCGATAAGTGGGAAATGTTGCTTTTACCCAGTTTACTACTGACTGGAAATAAAGCCAAAGGTCATTGCAATTCGTGTCGTGCTGGTGCTTGGACATATAATCGTCAATTTCGATACCATCCCGGTCAGCAATCCATTTTAGGGCAGTTTCCAAATAATTCTGACGGATTGCGCTACCGCTCAAATAATCCCCTGCAATCTGATAGGCCGGACAAAGGGTCTTACTGAAATACTTCTTTGCTTCTGTCAGCCATTCGCCCGTATAGATTGCATTGCGAAGCTCCTGCGTGGTCAACTGTTCACCCGAAATATTGATGATTTTAAACCAGTCTAATTTTTCCTTGTCTGTACCCTCACAAATATAGATCATCAGGGGGTAGTTCAAAATCTGCTCTTGCTCAGTCTTGGTCAAGTTATGGAAAGCCATGTGGTCAATAGAAAAATCGCCCTGCACATATTGGCAAACGCTGATTGTGCGCTGTTGACCATCCAACAGTTCAAACCCGCCGTTGTCGCTTTTTACCCAATACATAACATTGAGCGGAAAGTCCTTGCGTATTGTGCGCACAACTTCATCCCGCTGTTTGTCCTTATAGATAAACTCCCGCTGAAACGCCGGGCGAATATTCAGCTTGCCACCATAGCCCACAACACCATTTTCGGCGCTGTCTATGTAACCGTCTACAACATCCCGTACAGGGATTTCATGTAATTTAATTTTCATTCTGTTGTCCCTGCTTTCTACGAATTGTAAGTCTTACATAAGTTATTTTTCCGTTAATCTTTCCTTCAGCATTTTTAATCAGTCCGGGGATTGCTGTCGAATACGGATGGTAATTCTCCGATATAGTTTCTTGCCATTTAGAACAGGACGAATCACGTCGTCGTGCGATTCTGATGCCTGCGTCTGATGAGTATGCGGAAGTACGGGCGTACTGTCCGTCTCTCTCTCTCTCTCTCTCTCTCTCTCTCTCTCTCTCTCTCTCTCTACATTAACAGATTGTGAACATTCATTGAATGAATAGACTAAATCCTTTCCATCATTACCCTTTCTAAATGCAACTATTTCAAACTGGTCTGGGTTATATTGCGACAAAAAAGTGATTGGAACACCCATGACACCATAATAATCGCAAGGAATATCCACTGTCCTATCAACGTTTATGGCGTCGTAATTGTCATATTTGGGATATGCTTCTGGCGAATAATTTCTAAATAAAACCATGTTTTCGTGGCGTTTTTCTATATCAACATTGGTGAACCAACAGATGTTACCCATTCTACGCCATTTCTGGCCATTTTCATCAATCTTAAAATCTGTTTTTTTAACTTCATAGGAGTCAGGCACTTTGAACCAGAAGTGACCACTGTTATACCCCAGCCAAATTCTGTTTTGAGCAATTAACGGAAAGATTTCCTTGTATGTAACAGCATTCATATTCCCTATGATGATATATTGCTTTTGGTATTCTTCAAGCAGAGCTATATACTCACGGAACAAAGAAAACGGTGGGTTTGTGACGACGACATCGGCTTGCTTAAGCAGTTCAACACATTCAGGGCTACGGAAATCACCGTCACCAGAAAGCATCGTAAGAACATTTTTGCGATTTCGCAATAAATATTCCACATCCGCAAGTCCAATACGCCCATCGCCAGTTACGTCTGTTACCTCAACAATTTCAACTTTATACGGTTTTTTAGAACTAATTTCTTTACCTATAACTTCTTCCTCGCCGAAAAGATTGAGTTGTGTATATACAATTGGAGAAGAAGCATAACAAGTTGTTATAAGCTTTTTCAGCCCTAAAGCATTGAAGTTCATGGCAAAATATTTAAAAAAATTGCTTTCATACGGATCATCGCAGTTACAAAAAACGACTTTGCCCCTGAAAAATGCCTTATAATGTTTTAATTCACTTTCAATCAGGGAGAGTTGAGTATAAAACTCATCCTGTTTATTTTTTGCTGAATCATGAAGATTGCTATTTCCTGCCATGCTTTTTCACTATCCTTCAGATTATCTTGAATATCGTTATGCCCACAGTTAAGCACTAATACAATCATCGCAGAACTATCCAATAGTTACCATGGTCTGTTATTGTTTTTGGCGCTAATATGGCTCATCAATGCATAAATAGCTTTTTTTAAGTATAGTACAAAAGAGCAAAATATTCAATATATTGTCAGACCATCTTGATCATTTAGACTTAAAAGAAGCCTGGCCTCAATCAAACTTATTTTTAATTTGAAAAGTGGAGAATTGTTAAAATCTTCCTTTATATTGCATAACGGATTACAATAAACGTATGATTGCCCGTAGGTTAGAGATGATCGTTGAGCATGTCGTATTTTAATTCTATTGGCTTGTTGATATGGGAAATATGTCCAATTGATTTTGCGAATTAATATAAGACATGAAAATGTATTTTATTCCGGCTTCTTTTGCCATGCTGATAACAAGTTTTCTTTCAGTTATGCCCATCCGCAGGCCAAGGATAATGCCACTGGGAACCCATTCTATCATAACAGGTGGTTTCATAGGACAACCGGCTATCATTCTCCATTCTTCGTCATATTTATGGCATTCTTTTTTTATCAGAGTGACTTTTTGATACTCCCAAAAACCGGTACCAAATGCATTATGTAACTCCGCAGGGAGCCTTCTCCCCGCCAATTCTTCCAGTTTGCGGAGCATGACTAATCTTGCAAAATTAGTTGCATCATAGGGAGCATCTGAATAGTAAATCGGATAAAGTGGAGTTCCGTAATTTTTTATTCCACATTTCGAACATTTATCCTGTTTTCCGCACAAAAAATTATCATCGTTTTCAAGGTCATAGATTTGAACAAAGCCTTTATACTGATCTGCGTATTTCAGCCATAACGTCTCATTTAAACCTTCCTGAGAAAAGCAAACAGACCAAACATCTTTCTTTACTTCGTCACGCAACAAAAGCGCTAAAATGATTAAATTTTCATCAAGCCCGTTTAAACGAGCATACATAACATTCTCCTCAGTGATCTGCGCAAGCTGATCTTCTGTAAAAACTCTGTTAAGCAGATGTTTGGTCTCGGCGATGACAGTGCTCGTACTCTCGGACGTCTTAAATGCATTTGCAAGATCGTTCTTAATTGCTTCAATGTCGATATGGAGGAACGTATCAAAGGGATCGTCATAATAATTTGCAGAAGAAAAGTGGAGTTTGTTGGTTCGGAGTGCCTCTAAACTTTTCAGGTTGACCGGGCGGTATCGAAACAATAACCTTGGCAGCTTGATGGTTTGCCTTAGAGTCTCATTCTCGGCTTCTATATCTTTTCCCGGCAAAGAACAAAGTGTTTTCCAAAAATATTCGCGTTCCTGAGAATCCATTGATGTAAGCTCCTTTCAGTTATATAAATTATTCATACAGCGGCAGAACCCCATATAGTTCGGCAAAAGTGTGCTCATGTGCAGATAGAAGCGGAGAGAATAGTTTTCATTCTAAAGCATCTGTTAATTTGAAGTATAGATGGTCCGTCAGAACACTCTGTTATGTTGATGCGCGTTGTTTTTTTACCTGTTTTATTACATATATTATAATCGATTCTGCTAATTCCTGCAATCTGCTGTCGTTCAATGTCGTTCAATATTGTAAGAAATCTTAAGATAGTGAACAGGTTGACGATTCGCTGCAATGCTTTTCAGCATGTAAAATTTACATATCCTCCGTTTTGCATATCTGCGTTTCCTTTACAAAAGATAAGCACGGGCAATAAAACCCGAAATGACAAAAAGGAGATGCAAACAATGTCTAACAAGTCCAGTAATCATCTTGTGAACCCCGCAGCCCGCGACGCTATGGAGAAGTTCAAGATGGAAGCCGCTTCCGAAGTCGGCGTTAACCTGAAAAACGGTTACAACGGCGACCTCACCAGCCGTCAGGCCGGCTCTGTTGGCGGTCAGATGGTCAAGAAGATGATCGAGGCATACGAGAACGGCATGAAGTAAAGCCGTCCCCGCTTGTCTGAAGCTACAAAGAAATTGCAGGGAAGCGTAAGCTTTCCTGCAATTTTTATCTCTGCCCTGTCTATTGACATATTTTCCGCGCTGTCGTATCATGAATAAATAAACAGAAATAGTCCAGGCGCAAAGCTGAGGAGTGAATAAATTGGGAAAGCATGTTGCACCACCGAAAAATAAACATCTGAAGGCCAGGGAGAAGCAGGAGCGCAGCCTGCCGGATCTGAATGAACGGATAAAATCTCTTCTGCATATTGATCTGAAGATCCTGGGCACGGAGAGGGAGGAGCACCGCCATCAGCGGGGCTTTACCGCGCCGGAGGTTTTGCAGATCGCGGCCTCTTCCGTTGTGATGCTGCTGGTCTGGCTCATCCCCACAACCGGCTGGCTCCGGGTGCTCACCTTTGCCGCCGCCGCCATTTTCGCCGGCTTTCCCGTGATTCTGGACGCGGCAAAGAGCATCATCAACGGCGAACTGCTGGAAAGCGACGTATTGATCACCCTGGGCGCGGTGGCGGCCTTCTGCGTCAAAGAATATCCAACGGCCATCTTTATTATGATCATTCATCGGGTGGCCCTGATCGTTGAAGCCTATGCGCTGTCGGAAAAACAGCGTTATCTGGACGGGATCATGTCTGTCCTGCCGACGGAGGCCTGGGTCGAGACGGCGGAGGGAATAGAGCGCACCGCGCCGGAAAACGTCAATGTGGTCGATATGCTTGTGGTCCGGCCCGGGGAGAAGATCCCGCTGGACGGCGTGGTGACAGAGGGGTTCAGCTCTCTGGACACTTCACCGCTGACGGCGGAGACCGCGCCCCGGACGGTCACGGTGGGCAGTGTGGCCGTTTCCGGCTGCATCAATCTGACCAATACCATCAAGGTGCGGGTCATGCGACCCTTTGAGGAGTCGACAGTCCGCTGCGCGCTGAACATGATCGGCACGGAGGGCAAAAAACGCTCCGATATGGAAAAACAGGCCTTCGGTGCGGCCCGGCTCATTACGCCGGTGGTGCTGCTTCTGGGTGTTCTTCTGGCTGTGGTTCCGCCGCTGGTCTCTGGCGGCGGCTGGATGGAGTGGATCAAAAGGGGGATCCTGTTTTTCTGCCTGTCCTGCTCTGCGGCGCTGACGGCTTCTGTGCCGCTGGCCTTTCTGGGTGGCTTGGGCAGCGCGGCCCGGTGGGGCGTCTTTGCCAACGGCGGCGTCTGTCTGGAAAAGCTTTCAAAGGCGGAGACCTTTGTGTTTGATAAGACCGGGGCCATCACGGAGGGACGTTTTACCATCACCGAGGTGGTGCCTGAGCAGATGAGTGCAGAAGAACTGCTTACACTGGCCGCGGCGGCGGAGAGCCAGTCTTCCCATCCCATTGCCCAGACGCTGCGGCGGGCCTGCAAGGACGGCCTGCCGGAGAATGCAGACATTTCGCAGATCGAAGAGCTGCCCGGAAAGGGCGTCAAGGCGTTGATCGGAGAGCATTGTGTCGAGGTGGGAAACGCCCTGCTTCTTGATGACCATGAGGTGCAGATCAGGATACCCTCCCGCAACGGTTCTGTGATTTATGTGCTGGTGGACGGCAATTATGCCGGCTATATCGAGCTGGTCGACAAGGTCAAGGAGGGCGCTTTTGACGCCATTGAGAGCCTGCGCGCAAACGGCGTCACCAATACGGTAATGTTTACCGGCGACGTTCGGTCTGTGGCCAAATCGGTCGCGTTCTCTCTGAATTTTGACATGGTCAAGCCCGAGCTGACGCCGAAGGCCAAAATATCCGCTGTGGAATATCTGATGGTCACCAAAGGCAGCGGAACAAGTCTGGCGTTCGTGTGCGCCGGGATCAGCGACCTGCCTGCCATGGAGCGGGCCGATGTGGGAATTGCCATGGGCGCGCTGCGCTACGGCAACGTTCTGCCCTGCGCCGATCTGTCTGTCATGGGGGATGATATCCGGCGTATTCCGCTGGCCCTGCGCATCGCCCGGGCGGTGAGAAGAACAGCCCAGAACAACATCCTTGTGGCCCTGGCGGCCAAGGCGGCCCTGTTGCTTCTTGGCGCGCTGGGCATTGTGAGCATCTGGTTTGCCATGCTCTGCGAACTGATTGTGCTTTGTTACACCGTTTTCCTGTCTCTCAGGACCTTTAAACTTTGAACGAATGGAGGATACCCATGAACAGTACGATCAACGATATCATGACCCGGCGCAGCATCAGAAAATATAAGCCTGAGCAGATCAGCCGGGAGGAGCTGGACACGGTCCTGCAGGCCGGTATCTGCGCCCCCACGGGCATGAACCGGCAATCTCCCCTTGTGATCGCCGTACAGAACAAAGCGGTGAGAGATCAGCTCTCCCGCATGAACGCCGCCGTGATGGGGACGGACAGCGACCCCTTTTACGGCGCGCCCACAGTAGTGGTGGTCCTGGCGGACGCAAACAGCCCCCATGCGGTGCAGGACGGCAGCCTGGTCATGGGCAACATGATGAATGCCGCCAAAGCCATCGGCCTGGGCTCCTGCTGGATCAACCGGGCCAGAGAGGTGTTTGACAGCGTGGAAGGCAAGTCCCTTTTGGCTCAGTGGGGCGTTGAGGGCGATGTTATCGGTGTTGGCAACTGCATTCTGGGCTATCCCGATGAGGACCCGGCCATGAAGCCCCGCAAGGCGGATTATATCCGTTACATCGACTGAAACCATGAATACCTACGATTTTGACCAGACCATCTTTCAGCCGGACAGTTCCTATTCCTTTTATCTGTACTGCCTGAAAAAGTACCCCTCCGCGGTACTGCGCACGCTGCCGAAAACCCTGGCCCTTGCCGCGGCTTACGGCTTGAAGCGGATAAAGACAAAGCGCCTGAAGGAGCAGCTTTTCTCCTTTTTGCGCTATCTCCCGGACGTGGACGCCGCCGTGGCGGACTTTTGGGACGAACACCGCAGCGGTATCGAAAAGTGGTATCTGGATCAGAAAAAAGAGGATGACGTGATCATTTCCGCTTCTCCTCATTTTCTGCTCCGGCCCATTGCCATGGAGCTGGGCGTTGGGCTGATCGCCACGCCCATGGACAAGCATACCGGTAAGATCCTGGGGGAGAACTGCCACGATACGGAAAAGGTCCGCCGTTTTCAGGAACAATATCCTGGGGCCCATACGGAGTGCTTTTATTCCGATTCTCTCTCCGACACGCCTATGGCGGAGCTGGCGGACCGGGCCTTTCTGATCTCAAAGGGAAAGCTGTCCCCCTGGCCCGGAAAAAGCGGACAGTAAAGCGGAAAAAACTCTTTGCATATTATTCAACAATATGGTACAATATTATAAAAATGTAAAGACAGGGTGATGCTGAAATGGCCTCGAACACAAAAGAAGCTCTTGGTAATGCACTCAAACAGATGCTGGCCGTTAAACCGATCGAGAAGATCACGATCAAAGACCTGGTGGATATCTGCGGCGTTAACCGGCAGACTTTTTATTATCATTTTGATGATGTCTACGATCTGTTGGAGTGGGTCTTTGAAGAGGACGCCAATAAAGTGCTGCCCAGCGAGGTGACCTTCAGCCACTGGCGGGAAGATGTGATTCTCTTCTTCAAGTATCTTCAGGACAACAGCACCTTTGCACTGAATATCTACAACTCCCAGAGCCGAACATATATGCTCCGCTATTACAAGCGTCGGCTGCAAAGCTGCATCCGGAGCTTTGCGGTGATCGTGTCGGAGGGGCAGAATATCGACAGGGGCGACTTTGAGTTTGTGGTGGAGTTTTATTCCAACTGCGTTGTGGGCCTGATCTCCCAATGGCTGGATCTGGGCATGAAAATGCCCAAGGAGCTCACCAAAGACCGGCTGATGACCGTGCTGGAGAACAGCGTGGAAAATCTGCTGGACCGGTTTAAAAAATAAAAAACCTTTCATTTGAAATGAAGTGACCCCAAAAAGTTAGACAATATTTAAGAGTAAAAATTGTTCAAGCAGCCGAAAGGGCTTGTTGTCTGTGAAGAGCAGGCGGCAAGCCCTTAAGCTTTGCCTTGATACGGTGGTTGTTGTAATAGTCAAGATATTCGATGAGCTCCTGTTTGAAGTGTTCCATAGAATCAAATTCTTGCAGATAGAGCAATTCACTCTTGAGCAGACCAAAGAAGTTTTCTATCACAGCATTGTCCAGACAATTACCTTTCCGGCTCATGCTCTGCCGTATGCCTTTCTTACAAAGCATCCGCTGGTACTGTTTATGTTGGTATTGCCAGCCCTGGTCAGAATGAAGGATCAGACCGGTTCCATCCGGTATTTCAGCAAAAGCCTTGTCCAGCATAGTTGTTACCATGCTCAGAACAGGCCGGTCAGAGATCGTATAGCTGACCAGATAACTGCTGTGCAGGTCGAGAATGGGCGAGAGGTAGAGTTTCTCTCCGAATAAACTGAATTCCGTTACATCCGTAACCCACTTCTGGTTCGGCTTTTCGGAATGGAAATCCCTGTTCAGCAGATTTGGCGCGATCTTTCCAACTTCACCCTTGTAAGAGCGATATTTCTTCATTCTGACACGGCAAACCAAGCCCAGCCCCTTCATGAGCCGCAGGACAGTCTTGTGGTTCAGGGAAAAATTGCGCTTATGCAGTTCTGTCGTAATACGGCGATAACCATACCTTCCTTTGTTTTCGTGGTATATGGCTGTGATCTCCGCCTTGGCAGCTGCATATTTGTCCGGACGGTTCATCCGCTTCAGATGATAGTAGAAGGTTGCTCGGGGCAGTTGAGCGATCTCCAGCAAGATAGCCAGAGGAAATTCCTGCCTCAGTTTTTGGATCACCTGGGCTTTTTCTGCCGGCGTCGCTCGTTCTCCAAAACCAAGGCTTGCAAGTTTTTTAGGTAAGCGTTCTCCGCACGAAGTCTCTGTACTTCTGCCAGCAGGTCCTCTTCGACCTTTTTGGGCAGCTGCTTTGGCGGACGCCCTTTGCTGCTACGCCCTCGACGCTCAATTGTGAAGCCTTCCGGGCCTTCCGTTAAATATATTCGTTCCCAAGCGGCTGCACGCTTATGCGGCAGCCCGAATCGTCGCTCAGTCTCTTTGTAACTTAGTTTCTCTTTCTGCATTGTCTCTACTACCAGTTTCTTAAATTCCGGCGTATATCTTTTGTTCGGTACTCCTTTTGGCATAGTAAAACACCCCACTTATTAGATAGTATATCATACTGTCTAACAAATGGGGTGCAGTTCA
>SAMEA3663248__coassemble_528_pt1 | contig 13797 bp, 10 predicted proteins | sample SAMEA3663248__metabat2_low_PE_036 | metagenome-assembled genome bin SAMEA3663248 (sample SAMEA3663248) | pig gut metagenome | biome: pig gut; feature: pig-associated habitat; material: faeces | place: China | collected 2013 | reverse complement strand
CTCATTCGGCCGGAGTCTGCAAATTAAATTTGCGCATAACTCTTGACACTACCGCGAAGCGGCTTCATCATTCATTATTCATTCAGAAAATCCTGCTGTTAAATGAATGATGAATAATGAATAATGAAAAAAGAATAATACAAACAAAAAATCCTGCCGAATTTCGACAGGATTTTTTGTTTGGTGCTCCAGCGGGGATTCGAACCCCGGACACCCTGCTTAAAAGGCAGGTGCTCTGCCTACTGAGCTACTGGGGCGTTTCTCTATGGGACAAAGTCCGGCGGGATAAGCCCTGGCTGGGATGGCGGGACTCGAACCCACTATATCGGAGTCAAAGTCCGGTGTGTTACCATTACACTACATCCCAGTATAGACTTTGTGGAAAAAGGCCGGCGCTGCCGGCCTTTTCCTCGTATGGGGTGGGATATGGGGCTCGAACCCACGACACCCGGAACCACAATCCGGTGCTCTACCAACTGAGCTAATCCCACCATAATATTCTTTTGGCACGCCAAGAGGGATTCGAACCCCCGACCTACTGCTTAGAAGGCAGTTGCTCTATCCTGCTGAGCTATTGGCGCATATCTGACCCAAAGCGAAAGCTGGAGCGGGTGATGGGAATCGAACCCACGTATCCAGCTTGGAAGGCTGGTGTTCTACCATTGAACTACACCCGCATGGGCCGTTCAGCCATGAGATAATACCATATCTGACCGCAGGATGTCAACAGTTTTATCGAAAAAAATATTTTCGGCGGCAAAGGAAAGCTCATCCTCCGCGCCAAAAGCGCGGAGGATGAGAAAAAATCAGTGTTTCGGGTTATTCCGGTCATCCCAGATGTCCAGATTGCTCAGATCCTTCAGAAAATCCAGATCGTCTTCGTTATCCTTGCTGCCCGTGCCTTTATCCGGCCCGGCTGTGCTGCCGGCGCGGCTCCCGCCGTCCGCATTGTCCCGGACGTCCGGGCCGCCCTTGTTCTCGGGCTGTTTCCGGCCCTTTCCGAAGCGGTCAAAGAACTGCTGGATCTTGTCGTGCTTCAGCACAAAGACATAAGCGCCCAGCGCGGCCAGGGCTACCACCGCTGCAATGACGATCACCACCACCAGGGCGCCGGTGTGGCTCTCCCGGGGGATATCGGGCTTGGGCGTGGCCTGGGGCGTTTCCACAGGCTCTGCGCTCTCCTCCGGGGCCGGGGTCTGCTCCGCCGCGGCGGAAACCACCAGCTCAAAGGTGCAGGTCTTGCCCTGATAGCTTACGGTGATCTGCTGCCGGCCTTCCTTTTCCAGAAGCATGGGCGTGCAGCTGAAGCCGGTGCTGACCTCTTCGGTCTTTCCGGTGTTCATGGTCACTTCCAGCACCATGCCGCTGGTGTCCAGCCGGTCTCCGGCGCTGTAACTGAGCTTGGTGGGCATACTCTTGACGGAGATGCTCTCGATTTTCTCCTCAGCGGGCAGAACTTTGACGGTAAAAGCTGTGCTCTTGCTGCCGTAATTCACGGTGATGGTCTGGGAACCCTCTTTGTCCAGCACATTGGGGAAGCAGCTGAAGCCGGTGGTCACGTCAAAGGAGCCCTTATTGGTCTGGATGCGCAGCTTCAGGCCGGAAGTGTCCAGCCATTCGCCCACGGTGTATTCAAGCTTTGTTGGCTCGGAGACGATGAGGATGCTCTCCACCACCTGCTCCGCCTCCGCCACCAGCACCGGGAAGGTGCAGGTCTTGCCCATGTAGCTTACGGTGATGTTCTGTGTCCCGGCGGTGTTCAGGGTGGTGGGGGAGACCTCAAAGCCGCTGCTGATGATCACGCTGTTGCCGTTGGAATATTTGGCGACGATCTCCAGCCCGGCGGTGTTGAGCGTGTCGCCCACCTTATATTCCTTGGTGGAAGGCATGGCGTTAATGGAGATAGAGGAGAGAACAGGCTCGCTGACGCTGACCTGTATGGTGGGGCTGAGGACGCTGGTGGAGCTGCCGTTGTTGGTGTTGGTCACTTCGCAGTAGTAATAATTGGTGCCCACGGCTGAGGTGGAGACCTGAAGAGAGCTGCCTGTGGCGCCCTCAATGAAGGTGCCGTTGGAAGTGCTGTTGTAGGGGCTGGAAAACCAGCGGTAGCTGAGACTGCCGCCGTCGGCCACGGTGGCTTTGACGCTGACTGTGGCGGCGTCGCCCAGAAAGCAGCTCACGTTGGAACTGACGGTGAGGGAGGGTTCAGCCGGCGTCACCGTGAGGGAACAGGTCAGCGTGGCCAGCTGCTCCCCGTTGCCGTCCGAGACCGAGAGAGTGAACTCATAAATGCCGGCGCTCATGGGTGTGCCCCGGAGATAGTGACAGGCTCCGCTGCTCTTCTGCTCTGTGACTACGGAGCAGCCTGCGGGGAGGGTACCACCCACACAGGAGGCGGTGCCGGTCTCCGTGGTGCCCACAAGCTGGTCCAGATAATTCCCGGCAGGCACCTTGCCCAGATTTGCGATGATGGTGTTGTCGGCAAAGGCGGTGCAGGGCGCTGCGGCGCACAGCAGCAGAATTATCAGCAAAAGCGAAAGAAAACGCTTGTTCATTTTTCGTATATCCTTTCAAACATACTAATTCATCATATTGTACTACAATTTATGCAAAAGGTCAACGCCTGACATAGAACGGGCCTTTTGACCGGGAAAAAGCGACAAACGGAGCGGTTTTCTTTTTTCAACGGGAAAGGATCGTTCCGGACGTTGCCATAAGGGAAAAGCTGTGGTAAAATACGAATATCTGTATGCAAGGGGGAGATTCCATGGCGGAAAAACAGTGGTATAAGGAGATGTCCGTCTATCAGATCTGGCCGCGCAGCTTCTGCGACGGCAACGGCGACGGCATCGGCGATCTTTGGGGCGTGCTGTCCAAGCTGGATTATATCAAGAGCCTGAACGTGGACGCCATATGGTTCTCTCCGCTCTACCCCTCTCCCAACGCGGACTTCGGCTATGACATTGCCGACTACATGGATATCCACCCGGACTACGGCAACCTGGAGGTGTTCAAACAGGTGCTGGACGGGGCCCATGCGCGGGGAATGCGGGTGTTCATGGACCTGGTGGTGAACCACACCTCCGATGAGCACATGTGGTTCAAGGAGAGCCGCAAGGGGAAAGATAACCCCTACCACGACTACTATTACTGGCGCCCCGGCCGCAGGAAGGGCCGCAAGCTCCTGCCGCCCAACAACTGGACCAGCATCTTTGAGGGCGGGGCCTGGGAGTATGACAATAATATAGACGAATTTTATCTGCATTTGTTCGCCAAGAAGCAGCCCGATTTGAACATGGATAACCCCAAGGTGCGCCAGGAAGTCAAAAAAATCATGCGCTTCTGGCTGGACATGGGGGTGGATGGCTTCCGGGAGGATGTGATCACCTTCATCTCCAAGACCCCGGGCCTGCCCAGCACTTACCCTCAAAGTCCCATCGCCAATGGCATGAAGCACTTTGTGAACCGGCCCAAGGTGTATGATTATCTGAAAGAGTTCAAGCGGGATGTACTGGATTATTACGACTGCTTCACTGTGGGCGAAAGCCCCATGACCACGCCGGACGTGGCCCTGCGCTATGTGACGGAGGGGCCGGGCAAGGTGCTGGACGAGATGATCGGCTTTTCCCACATGGAAGCGGACTGCTTCATGACCGATATCATCCAGCGGCCCTTCAACCTGGTGAAGATGAAAAAGGCCTTCACCCAGTGGCAGACCGCCTTTGAGGGCCGGGCCTGGAACGCCCTGTATATCGAGAACCACGACCATCCCCGCATCATCAGCCGCTACGGCAGCGAGAAGTACCGCACGGAGAGCGGGAAAATGCTGGCCGCCATGTACATTCTCCAGCGGGGCACGCCCTTCATCTACCAGGGGCAGGAGATCGGTATGCTGAACATCCGGCTCCCCCGGCTGGACATGTATCTGGATGTGATGAGCAAGAATAACGCCGCCATCCTGTCCAAAGTCCTGCCGAAGAAAAAGGTGCTGGAGCTGGTGCAGCGTTCCAGCCGGGACAGCGCCAGAACGCCCGTCCAGTGGTCCGATGAGAAAAACGCCGGCTTTTCCGAAAGCGTCCCCTGGTTCTATGTGAATCCGAATTACACGGAGATCAATGTGAAAAGCCAGGAGGAGGACCCCAACTCTCTGCTGAATTTTTACCGGAAGCTGCTGAAGTTCCGCAAGGAGACCCCGGTGGCCCTATACGGGGATTACCGGGAGCTTATGCCGGAGGATAAAAATTTCTACGTCTACCGGCGCAGTCTGGACGGACAGCGTCTGCTGGTGATCTGCTCCTTCTCCTCTGAGCTGCTGCGCTTTGACGCGCCGGAGGAGCTGGAGCTGGCCAAGGGCAGCCTGGTGCTGGCAAACTATGAGCACAACTTTGTGATTGCCAACGGCTTTACCGCCAGACCCTATGAGCTGCGGGTATATCTGTTCGAGTGAAAGAGAGGCTGCCTGTGGTAATCAAGGAAAACGCGTACGCAAAAATCAATATCTCCCTGGATGTGACCGGCAAACGGGAGGACGGATATCACGATATGGTGATGATCATGCAGACCGTCTCCCTCTGCGATGAGCTGACCATCACCATCGGAGAGGGCGAAGGGGTCTCGGCCAGGAGCAACCTGCGTTTTATCCCCGGAGACGAGAGGAATCTGGCTGTCAAAGCGGCCGTGAAATATCTGGAAGCCGTGGGAGAGCGGGACAAGGGCGTCAGCATCGACATCCGCAAGAATATCCCCGTTGGCGCGGGGATGGGCGGCGGCTCTGCCGACGCGGCGGCGGTGCTGCGGGGCTTGAACCGGGCCTTTGAAGGGAAATTGAGCACGGAAGAACTCCTCTCTCTGGCCTCGGAGACCGGCTCGGACGTGGCCTTCTGTCTGGTGGGCGGCACCATGCTGGCCACCGGCAGGGGAGAGAAGCTCAGCCCGCTGCCGCCGATGCCCCCCTGCTTTATCACGGTATGCAAGCCGGACTTTTCCATCTCCACGCCGGAGCTGTTTAAAAAGCTGGACAGCGTGCACCTGAAAGGCCACCCGGACACCGCCGGACTGATCGCCGCCCTGGAAAAGGGCAGCCTGCCGGAGCTCTGCCGCAGAATGTACAACGTCTTTGAGGATGTGGGCGACCGGCGCATGCGCACTGTCAGCCAGATCAAAGGGCAGCTGCTGGACCACGGCGCCCTGGGCGCGGTGATGACCGGCACCGGCTCCGCCGTTTTCGGCGTATTTCAGGACCGGGGGCAGGCGGAGACGGCCTGTGCCGACCTGCAAAAGGAATACGGCTTCTGCTGTGTGACAGAAGCGGTGGACCGCCTGTTATAAAATTTGAAAAAACCGCCGATACTATGAGCAAATACATAGTAAAAGGCGGTTTGTTTTATGGAAAAAAGCAAGAAGAAAAGTCTGAGAGCCTGGGAGATCGCGGCTCTGATGGCCCTGAGCCTGACCCTCTGCGCCGGCACCTGGGCCCAGTCCCGGCAGCAGTCCATCAGCTCGGCGCTGGTGCGGCTGCACGTCATCGCCGTTTCCGACGCGGCGGAGGAGCAGGAGATCAAGCTGGAAGTGCGGGACGCGGTGCTGGCCTATCTGACGCCGGTGCTGGAAAACGCGGAGAACCAGCAGCAGGCCCGGCAGATCATCACGGAAAATCTGGAGGGCATCGCCGAAGCGGCGGGGGCTGCGGCCCAGGGACGCCAGGTCAGCGTCACCCTCAGCCGGGAGAGCTACCCTACCCGGGAGTACGAGGGCTTTACCCTGCCTGCCGGGCGTTATGAGTCCCTGCGGGTCATTCTGGGCGAGGGTGAGGGAAAAAACTGGTGGTGCGTGGTGTTTCCGCCCCTCTGCCTGTCCGCGGCAGAGAGTGAAGAGGTGCAGAGCGTTCTGAACGGAGAGGACCTGGCCATCGTCACCGAGGAAGAGGGCTATGTGCTGCGCTTTAAGCTGGTGGAGCTGTGGGGAGAATTGCTCAACGCTCTGTCTTGAAGACGGCGGGCGAATGATGTATAATGACCTCAAAAATTGCGGAGGTCAGATCAATGAAGCTTTGTAATATTGTATCAGGCGGGGAAATCCATCTCGCCATAGACACGGCCCGGGGCATGGTGGACGCCACGGCCGCCGGTTTTGCCGGGAACATGGACACGGTGATCCGGGGGACCGGCCTGGACGAGCTGTCCGGCATCGCTATGGACGAGAGCCTGCCTTTAGTGGACACGCCGGTTTTTGCCAACGTGGTGAACAAAACCGGCAAGCTGGTGTGTGTAGGCTTAAACTACCGCGCCCACGCCGAAGGCGTGAACATGAAGCTGCCGGAATACCCCATTTTGTTTTCCAAGTTTGACAACGCCCTGGTCCCCGCGGGAACGGACGTGACCCTGCCGCCCTGGGAGAGCAGCTATGACTACGAGGCGGAGCTGGTGATCGTCATGGGCAAAACCGCCTGGAATGTGAGCCCGGAGGAGGCGAAGGACTTTATCTTCGGCTACACCTGCGGCAACGATTTCAGCGTAAGGGACGCTCAGATGCGCAGCGGCCAGTGGCTCATCGGGAAAACCATGCCCGGCTTCGGCCCCTGCGGCCCCTGCATCGTCACGGCGGACAGCTTTGACCCGGAAAGCGGAAAAAATGTGAGAAGCTATGTCAACGGCGTCCTGCGCCAGAACGGCAGCACCGACGAAATGATCTTCTCCTGCGCCCAGATCGTCAGTTACGCCTCCAAATACATCCGCCTGGAGCCGGGAGACCTGATTTTCACCGGCACGCCCAGCGGCGTGGCCCTGGAGGAGCAGGAAAAGGTCTGGCTCAAGCCCGGAGACCTGGTGGACGTGTATATCGAGGACATCGGCACCCTGACCAACCGGCTCATTTGAGCGGAGGCTGCCGCCATGAACGACTGGTTCACCATTGACAGGGCCGAAGAGGATACTACCATCATCAGCGAGTACCGGCACTGGGAAAAGACCCACTGCTATCTGCTGGAGGGGTCGGAGCGCAGCTTGCTGATCGACACCGGCCTGGGCGTCTGCGATATCAGTGAAGTGGTGCGGGAGCTGACGGACAAGCCCGTCACCGCCGTGGCCACCCATGTACACTGGGATCACATCGGCGGACACCGGTATTTCCCGGACTTTTATGCCCATCCGGCGGAGCTGTCCTGGCTTACCGAGGGCTTTCCCCAGCCGCGGCAGGAGATTATAGACTGCTTTGCCCACGGCTGCACCCTGCCAAAGGGCTTTGATCTGAGCAAATATGAGATTTTTCAAGGGACGCCCACCCGGCTGCTCCGGGACGGGGACGTGATCGACCTGGGCGGACGGAAAATTCAGGTGCTGCACACGCCGGGACACGCCCCGGGGCATATGTGCTTCTGGGAGCATGAGCGGGGCAGCCTTTACACCGGCGATCTGGTGTACAAAAAGACCCTGGCCGCCTATTTTCCCACCACCGACCCGGAGGAGTATCTCCGCTCTCTGGAGAAAATCGCAGAACTGCCGGTAAAACTGGTGTTCCCGGCCCATTTCGGGCTGGATGTGGAGCCGGACATCATCCTGCGGATGCGGGACGCGTTCCGGGAATTGAAGGCCGAGGGCCGGCTCTGCCACGGCAGCGGCATCATCGACTACGGCGACTGGGCCCTGCGGCTGTAATCAATGTTTTTAACTGCCTGCCCCAAACGGATATTGGGGCAGGCAGTTCGTTGTCATTACATATCCAGGGCCTGGATCAAATCCTTTGCCGACAGGGCCAGCTCTTTGGCAAACTCCGCGTCCGGGGAGCTGACGGCCACATGCACGGCGGACCGGACGGCGGAAGGGGAGATGTGCAGCTCGTAGTCCTTGCCGTGGAGCCGGATGCCATCGGCGTAATCCGCCCCCATGTCCATCATCAGCTCCGCCAGCGTGCCCATCAGCCCGGCCCGGTCCTTGCAGGGGCAGTCCAGCCCCTCCTCCTCACTCTCCGGCGCTTCCTTCGGCGCGGCGGGGAGAAATTCCGGGGGGATGTCCAGCTTCAATTTTCCCTCCAGCGCGTCCACGCAGCACTGATAATAGGACAGGGGCGTGCCCACATCGCACCAGTAGCCCTCCATGGCAAGGCCGGTGAGCCGCTCGCCCCGGCGGAGCAGCTCCGGGAACAGATCCTTGGCAAAGTCATAGGGCCGGCCCTCCGGCACCAGGGCCATGGCGCCTGGGGAGAGGATGTAGATCCCCGTGTTCACCAAATCCGTCACCACCCGGGGCCAGTCCGGCTTTTCGATAAAGGCCCGGACCCGGCCCTCGCTGTCCGTTACGGTCAGCCCGTAGCGCAGGGGCTCCGGGTGTTTGTACAGGGCCATGGTGACGGCACTGCGGCCCTCTTTGTGGGCGCGGATGAGAGAAGAGAGGTCAAAATCGCAGGCGGCGTCGCCGCTGATGACCAGCACGTCCTCGTCCCCGTAAAAACCGGCGCAGTTTTTCACGCCCCCCGCCGTGCCCAGGGCCTTTTCCTCCACCCGGTACTGCAAATGCACACCCAGGCGGCTTCCGTCGCCGAAAAAGGAGGAGATGTCCTCATGCCGGTATTTCACCGCGGCGCAGATCTCCGTAATGCCGTGCTTTTTCAAAAGCAGCAGGATATGCTCCATCAGGGGCCGGCCCAGCAGGGGCACCATGGGTTTGGGCAGATCCCCGGTCACACTTTTCAGCCGCCTTCCCTCGCCGCCGGCCATGATCACAGCTTTCATCAGCACTCTCCGTTCATCAAATGATCGTTGTTTTCTGTGCTTATTATCCGCCGGAGAGCGTAAATTATTTGTTGTAAAGGGGAAACAGATTTGATATAATGTACTATCTAGTACTATGACTAATACGGGAACGGATTTGGAGGCGCAGACCGGTGAATAAAAATTTGCAGAGACTGGCCGAACCGGGCGTGGGAATGTATGTGTTCTTCCTGGTGGTTTTCGCGGCGGTGAACCTGTTTTTCAAACTGTATATCGTTGCTGCGGCGGAAGTCGGCGTCATTCTGCTGCTGCTGGTCTACGCCCAGTTTGCCAAGCGCAAAAGGGCAAAGCAGCTGACGGCTTACATCGAAGCTGTGACCTACGACACGGAGAACGCCAAGAACAACACCCTGATGAATTTTCCCCTGCCCATCGCGGTGTTCCGGCTGGACGACTCCCGCATCGTCTGGGGCAACGAGATGTTTTTCGACATGTGCGGCAGCACAGGCACCCGGGTGGACGCACGGATCTCCGACATGGTGCCGGAGTTCAGCGGCAAATGGCTGCTGGAGGGGAAAAACCAGTTTCCCTCTCTGCTGGAAGTCAGCGGCAGAAAATACCAGCTCCACGGCAACATCATCCGCTCCGCCAATAACGACGAGAGCAGCGCCTTCATGGGCATAACCTACTGGGTGGACGTGACGGATTACGACAATATCCGCCTGGAATACGAGCGGTCCAGACCGGTGGCGGCGGTGATCGTCATCGACAATCTGGACGAGCTGACCAAGAACCAGCCGGACCGGATCAAAAACGACATCCGGGACGCGGTGGAGGACAAGCTGAACCAGTGGTGCGAGGAAAACGGCGGCATCATCAAGCGCTATGACCGGGACCGGTATCTGGTCATCTTCGAAAACCGCTGGCTGGAGGGCATGAAGGACCGCAAGTTCAAAATTATTGAGGACGTGCACCAGGTGGAGAGCCCCAGCGGCATCAACGCCACCATCAGCATCGGCCTGGGCGTGGACGCCGCCAATTTGAGCGAGGCGCTGCAGTTTGCCAACATGGGCATTGAGTTGGCTCTGTCCCGGGGCGGCGACCAGGCGGTCATCAAAAACCGGCTCAGCTTTGAGTTTTACGGCGGCCGGGGCACCGAGGTGGAAAAGCGCACCAAGGTCAAATCCCGCGTCATGGCCAACACCCTGGCCGAGCTGATCCGGGACTCCTCCAAGGTGCTGGTCATGGGCCACCGCTTTGCCGATCTGGACAGCGTGGGCAGCGCCGTAGGTGTCTGCTGTCTGGCCAGAAAGTGCGGCGTAAAGGCCCATATCGTCATCGACCTGAACAGAAACGCCTCCCACCAGCTGATCGACCGGCTGCGCCGGGAGCCGGAGTATAAGGAAGCCTTCATTGACTGCGACGAGGCCATGCTCATGGCCGACGGGCGCACCCTGCTGGTGGTGGTGGACACCAACCGGCCCGAGCAGGTGGAGGACCCCAATCTGCTGGAAGCCTGCAACCGCGTGGCGGTGATCGACCACCACCGGGTGGCGGCCACCTATATCCACAACGCGGCCCTGGGCTTTATCGAGCCCTACGCCTCCTCCGTCTGCGAGCTGATGACGGAGATCCTGCAGGAGGTGGCGGAGCAGTCCGACATCCTGCGCTGTGAGGCGGAGGCCATGCTCGCCGGCATCGTGCTGGACACCAAGAGCTTTACCATCCGCACCGGCGAGCGCACCTTTGACGCGGCGGCCTATCTGCGCCGGGCCGGGGCGGACACCACCGACGTGAAGCGGCTTTTGCAGACCGATATGGCCGACACCGTGGCCCGCTACAAGATTTTGCAGAGCGCGGAGCTCTACCGCAAGGTGGCCATCGCCGCCCCGAAAGCGCCTCAGGACCGGGTGGTGGCGGCCCAGGCGGCGGACGAGCTGCTGAACATCTCCGGCGTGGACGCCTCCATCGTCATCGCGCCGGACGGAAAGGGCGGGACCTTTGCCTCCGCCCGCTCCATCGGCGAGCTGAACGTGCAGATCATCATGGAAAAGCTGGGTGGCGGCGGAAACCGCAGCGCGGCGGCGGCGCAATTTGCCAACTGCGATCTGGACACGGCCGTAAAGAAGGTACACGGGGCCATAGACGAATATCTGGATAAATAAGACCAGTTTAAGCGAAAGGAGCTTTGGATAAATGAAAGTGATTTTTAATGTTGACGTGAGAGGTCAGGGCAAAAAGGGCGAGATGAAAGAGGTCTCCGACGGCTATGCCCGCAACTACCTGCTGCCCAGGAAGCTGGCCACCGAGGCCACGGCCGACAATATAAACGCCCTCAAGCTGAAGGAGAAGGCCAAGGCCGCTCAGATGGCCAAGGAAAAGGCCCAGGCCGAGGAGAATGCCAAAAAGCTCTCCGGCGTTCAGGTCATTATCCGGGCCAAGGCCGGCAGCGGCGGCAAGCTCTTCGGCGCTGTCACCTCTCAGGAGATCAGCAAGGCCCTGAAGGAGCAGTTTGATATCGACATCGAGAAGAACAAGATCGTTCAGGCCGACCCCATCAAGACCTTCGGCGCCTTCACCGTCAAGGCCAAGCTGGGCTACGAGGTCAGCGGAACCATCAATCTGCTGGTGGTGGAAGGATAATTTCACGCGCCCCGGGCGCGCAGAACAGAGGTGAGGCAAGTGGAGGAGCTGCTGGGCAAAAAGACCCCCTATTCCGCTCCGGCGGAGCAGGCCGTGGTGGGCTCCATGCTCATAGACCCCAGGTGTATTCCTGAGGTGCTGGAAAAGCTGAAAGCGGACGAGTTTTACATTAAGCTCAACCGCGATATATACGAGACCATGTACACCATGTTCGCCTACGGACAGACCATCGACCCGGTAACCGTGCTGGATCAGATGAAGGTCCGGGGCGTGTACGATGAAAACAGCGAAGGCTATGTGGCGGAGGTCATGCGCATCACCCCCACGGCCGCCAACGTGCTGGAATATGCCGCCATCGTTAGGGATCGGGCGCTGCTGCGCCGGCTGGGTGAAGCGGCGGACGAGATCAACAACATGGTCTACGAGGGCTCCGGCGAGGCGGAGGCCATGCTGGAGGCGGCGGAGCGGAAGATCTACGCCCTGCGCCAGGGCAGGAACGTGGGCGGACTGATGCCCATTTCCTCGGTGGTGCAGAACGTGTTCGACCAGCTGTCCGAGGCCGCGAACTCCGGCAGCAAGATCCCGGGCATCTCCACCGGCCTGCCGGACCTGGACCGGACCATTCTGGGCCTGAACAAATCGGAGCTGATCCTGGTGGCCGCGCGCCCCGGTATGGGCAAAACCAGTATCGCCCTGAACATGGCCCTCTACGCGGCGCTGAACCTGAAAAAGACGGTGGCGATCTTCTCACTGGAGATGTCCAGAGAGCAGCTGGTCACCCGCCTTCTGTCCAGAGCGGCGCTGGTCCCCTCCCAAAACCTGCTTACCGGTCAGCTGTCCGAGCAGCAGTGGCGGGATATCGCCGAGGCGGCCCAGTCCCTGAGCACGACGGATATACGAATTGACGACAACCCCACCCTGACCGTGTCGGACATGAACGCCCAGTGCCGCCGGGTGCCCAACCTGGACCTGGTGGTCATCGACTACCTGCAGCTGATGCAGTCCGCCGGCAGCGGGCACAGCTGGTCCAACGAGAGCCGTACCCAGGCGGTCAGCGATATCAGCCGTATGCTGAAGATCATGGCCAAGGAGCTGAATGTGCCGGTCATCTGCCTGTCTCAGCTCTCCCGCGCCAACGAGTCCCGGCAGGATAAGCGCCCCCAGCTTTCCGACCTGCGCGAGTCCGGCGCCATCGAACAGGACGCGGACGTGGTCATAGGACTGTACCGGGACGGGTATTATAATAAGGAAAGCGAAAACCCCAATCTGGCGGAAGCCATCATATTGAAAAACCGCAAGGGCCAGACCGGCACGGTGGAGCTGAGCTGGCTGCCGGAGTATACCTCCTTTGGCTCCTGCGAAAAACGGCGTGAAGATGACTATTGATTTCGGCAAAGAGAGGGAGCTGCTGCCCCGGGGCACAAGGCTGTTGTGCGCCGTGTCCGGCGGGGCCGACTCCATGTGTCTGCTGCACCTGATGAAAAGCAGGGCGGCGGAGCTGGAGATCCAGGTGTTTGCCGCCCACTACGAGCACGGGCTCCGGGGGGAGGAATCTCTGCGGGACTGCGCCTTCGTGGAAAGCTGGTGCCGGGAAAACGGCATTCTGTGCGTAAGCGAACACGGCAACGTGAGGGCCTTTGCCGGAGAAAAGGGCATGGGTCTGGAGGAGGCGGCCAGGGAGCTGCGCTATGCCTTTTTGCAGAAGGTGGCGGCGGAGCTGGGCTGCACCCGCATCGCCACGGCCCACAACGCGGACGACAACGCCGAGACCCTGATCTTCAACCTCTGCCGGGGCAGCGGCGCCGCCGGACTCCGGGGCATCCCGCCGGTAAGGGGGAATATCATCCGCCCCCTGCTGCACTGCACCCGGGCGGAGATCGAGGACTATCTCCGGGAAAACCAGGTCCCCCATGTGGAGGACAGCAGCAACGCCGGGGACGAATACAGCCGGAACCGGATCCGCCACCGGGTGACGCCGGTGCTGCGGGAGATCAATCCCGCTTTTTCCTTGGCCACTCTGCGGACGGCGGAGCTGATGCGCCGGGACGAGGACTGTCTCAGCGCCATGGCGGAGGAATTTATTCAAGAGAATTTTGACGGCGAGAGCCTGCCTCTGGCAAAGCTGCGGGCGCTGCATCCGGCGGTGGCCGGCCGTGTGCTCCGGCGGCTCTGCCCCGAAACCTTAAGCCTGGAGCAGGTGGACGGATTGATGAAATTGGCAGAGGGCAACGAGCTGGCCTTTGCCGATCTGCCCGGGATCCGGCTGCGCTTCGAGCAGGGACGGCTGTATTTCGGCCAGGGGGAGAAGACCCTGCTTCCGGAGAGAGTGATCGTTCCGGGTGCCGTGACCCATATCCCCGAAGCGGGGCTGAAAATCCGGGCAAGTATTGAAAATTTTTCCGAAGAAATTAACAGCAAGTTCAAAACTTATCTCTTCAAATGTGAGAGTA
>SAMEA3663248__coassemble_524_pt1 | contig 13831 bp, 17 predicted proteins | sample SAMEA3663248__metabat2_low_PE_036 | metagenome-assembled genome bin SAMEA3663248 (sample SAMEA3663248) | pig gut metagenome | biome: pig gut; feature: pig-associated habitat; material: faeces | place: China | collected 2013 | reverse complement strand
AGCACAGCGGACTCTGACTCCGTATGTGAGGGTTCGAATCCTTCTCCCGCTGCCAAAGTAATTGCCTGATTTGTCTACCAGATAAATCGGGCAATTTTCTTGCTTTTAGGGCAAAAATGGCCCAAAATACTGTAAAACCAGAGAAAACCGGCTTCGGTATGGCGATCACAGCCAGACCGAGGCCGGTTTTTTGCGTTTTCGGACCAAAAATCTCGCGCACCTTTTACTTCAAATTAACTGAGCAAAGTAGTCGGAAAAAGTTAGCGGTGGGTGGATTTGAACCAGAAAAGGTTCGACTCCTGTACCCTGCTCCAAAAGACTTTCACTGTGGATTTTCTGCAGAAGAAAACGAAGATAAATGAAGGCGAGGTTCCGCAGTATTACGTGGAAAGCAGCCACGAGGCGATCATCGCCCCGCAGCTGTTCGATCGGGTGCAAGAAGAAATGGCCCGCCGAAAAATCCTCGGTCGCACTTACAGCGGTAAGAGCATCTTTTCTTGCCGCCTGATCTGCGCGGATTGTGGCCATTACCTCGGCCCGAAAGTATGGAATAGCACCACTAAGTATCGTCACACAGTCTGGCAGTGCAATAACAAATTCAAAGGTGAGCATAAATGCACCACGCCCCACCTTACAGAAGCAACGATCAAAGCGAAGTTCCTGGAAGCCTTTAATCAGTTGCTTGCTGACAGAGAGGCCCTGATTGCAGACTGCCGGAGCATGCAAACGGTGCTTACTGACTGCAGCGACATAGACCGAGAAATCAAAGGGCTGCAGCAGGAGTTGGACATTGTGGAAGAGCTGATCCGCCGATGCGTGGACGATAACAGCTCCACAGCTATTGACCAAGACGAATACAATGCTCGGTACAACAGCCTAATAGAGCGCTACGATAAAGCCCAGGAGCGGATTAACACTTTGAAACGGAAACGGGCGGAGCGCCGAGTCAAGGCGGACGCGATCGGGAATATGATGTTCCGCCTGCGGGAATTGGATCAGCCGCTGGAGTATTTTGATGAGCGGCTATGGCTTGAAGTGATCGATAGCGTTTTAGTCCACCCCGACGGCCTACTTACATTCAAGCTGTACGACGGCACAGAAGTATCTGTATAATGCTCCCCAATAAGGATCTGGCAGGCCAAATTGGTCTGCCAGTTTCTTTCTGTGGTTGTTATCTCCTAGATCAGGCGCTGTTTCAAATCGGGATTACATATCTTGTAATCAATCTCGCTCATCCTCATCATGCTGCTTTTTCAAAGCATTCTGGGTGATCCTGTGGGTTGATAAGGAACTGGTACTGATACACGTCGCCCTCTCGACAATCAAGAATCTTCATCAGCGTGAACTGGTGCAGGACTGCGCTTGTGTGCGCCCCTGAATAATCAAGCGTGGCCACGACCATCTCCGAAGAGAACAGCTCATCGCCGAAGGACTCATACATCTCTGTGATGATCCGTTTCTGAGATTTGCTCAGCGCGGGCGGGCCGTCTTTTACTTCTGTCAATATCCGATAGCACCGGGCATTTTCTTTCTCTACAATGCCGAGCTGAAGGGCAAACAGCATATCTGTGTACAGTTTGCTCTCTTCTCCTATGTCCGCGTAATCCTGAAGTGTTACTTCGCCTTTTTCTAGGCACGACGTAAGCATGGCCGCCAGCCTTTTATCCTTTGTGGATTTAGTCGAACGCGCAAGGGACGAGATCTTTTCCAGAATCTCTGGCGCGTAATCATCGCGTGTCCGCTTCGGAGAGGGTGCTTCATAAACTGGGATTTTTGCGCCTAGAAATTCACACGCAGTATTGCATTCGACGTATTGGGGCTGTGGACTATCGTCTCCTGTAATGATCCGGTATACTTTGCCTTTTGATTTGTTCACAAGGAGCTCTATGAGCCCTTGTTCTTTCAGCCAAGCGATGAGGCTGCCACCCTTAAAATAGTTGACGTTCAAAGCAGTATCGATATCATTGCATGTGAAGGTAGTCTTGCCGATTGACAGCCAATGAAGCAGCAGATTTGCTCCTTGCCCTATATGCGTTTCGGGATCTTCTGCATACTCCTGAAGCCTCTCCACGTTTGATTTGTTTTGTTCTTCCCTTGGTAACGTGGGCGGATCAGTTCCGATCAGCTCCTGCCATTCCGGTGCGGACTCCGGTGATCCCACTGCCGTAGGGTTTTCCTCTTCTTCTCTCACTTCCCCGACGGTAGGCTCAGGATCTCGCCCTGCCGTCGCTATCGGCGCTGACAGCGGGGTGTGCGCCATTTCCTGCTCCGCCACACGGTTCTCTTCTTCCTTCTTGCTCATCCTTAACCTGCGTTCATCGACCGCTCGGGATAATAGTTCCAGATAGTATTCCAAGAAGTAAGTCAGATCGCCGCCGTTTTCTTCCCTCATGATATTGGCCATGGCATCCCTAAGCCTCATCGCGAGGCTTACATATGAAATTGGGTTTTCCCCGTTCCGTTGCCTTTGATGGCTGGGCTGGCAGGGCATCGCAATTGAAGATGGTCAGAGATTGTTGCAATAAACGCCGAATTGGTGGGCTTGCCTCTGTTTGGATTCGTGCTGTACCCGAAATACTTTTCCAATACTTCAATATTTCCCCGGGACCAGCCAACTTCAATGGCGTGACGAATGGCCCGTTCTACCCGGGAAGGGGTAGTATGAAAATAAGCTGCTACATCCGGATATAAGGCTTTATATACTGCTCCACGGTAATCTGCATTGTGGTAATCCAGGAGAATCGCTTTTCGGACATATAAATACCCTGTCAAGTTGGCAGGAATACCGCAATCCAGCAGCATATAGGTGAGCTGATGCATCAGTTCGTTCTCGGAACTGAAGGCAGACGAACGCTCATCTGAACGACTGCTCTTGACATCCGGGAATTCCTGCACTACTACCGGAAAATGAAATCCGCTCATATATGCTATTGGTTTTTCTTCGTCATGTGTTGGGAAAAATATCGCTTTTGCTGGAGAGAATTGATTTTTTCCGGGTTCTGATCTCATGTTGATTTAACCTCCTTTGTTGCTTCTGCCGTACTTCTTTGTCGATTCTGTTTGTATTTTATCTCATTTTGATGAATTTTGCCTTATAAATCAGCAAAAAAATACCTGCAAATTTTTTCAACACCACAATTTCGCTTTTACAAGGAAAAAATACGACAGAAAGACAGGAAAACATGGATGCTTTTTTTCGTGCAATCGGGCAAAAAAGTTGCGTTTCAATCCATGAATTATACATATCCGCTTTTATGGTTCATTGCGGCCTCGATTCCGCGGTCTATACAGGCGTTCAGGTTCGCCAAATCCGGTTGAACGCGAAGCGGGTCCCGTATTTTCCCACTTTTGGAGTCCAGCGTATATCCCAGCAGGATTGATCGTGCGGAGATGATCCGCTGTGGAAGCGGTTCACAGACATGAACAAACAGCATTTCAAGAACAGCATACCACTCCGAACCGTGCGAACCGCCAATTAAATAGGCAAATCTTTTCAGCTCATCCTCCGGACAGGTTTGGATATATTGTATTAGACTTCTTTTTTCAAGAGTGTTGGGACATGAGCAACAGGCATCTTCGCTGGGATATAGAAACGGTCGGATATATGGCCATGGAGAAATATCCAGTACGTAAAACCATTGGCGAAGTTCCAAAAAAGTAGGAGAGCAATTTGACTCCCAGTTTTGGATTGTTCGCTCTGTTTTTCCCATGGCCTTTGCCATCTCTCTCTGGGTCACACCCGCATCCATGCGGGAACGCACAAGAATTGTTGAATCTCTTCTTTTTTCATCTTATTGATATCGATGTGTTTATCCTCGATCACAGTCGCCTGTGTCCGGTCGTCCTTGAAGTAGTGCTGGGCTCCATCCGTCCAGCCGTAGATGCAGGCTTCGTGCTTCCACTGGTAGTCTTGGTGGCCGATAGTGAAGCTGTTCTTGTTCCAGATCAGCATCTGACGTACTTTGCCGAGGGCTGCGTTGCAGCAGGTTCGGAATGCTCCGCCTTCGGTCTCGGCATGCCAAATGTAGAAGGCCGCGCCGGGCTTCATGTTTTCCCGCATCCGACTGAATGCTGCCGTGAGGAATTTGCGGAACTCTGTCTCCGGCATGTTGTCGTTCTGGATCGTGAGGCCGTTGCTGCCTTCATAGGCTACGTTGTAAGGGGGATCCGTTACGCACAAATCTGCCACGGCTCCGTCCATGAGGGAGGCGACGTCCTTTTTGTCGGTGCTGTCGCCACAATACAGGACATGGTCGCCAAGCAACCAGCGGTCGCCGGTCTTGGTGAAGGGGTCTTGCCCTTCGTGAGCGACGTCCGGAGGATCATCTTCCTTGATCTCCGACTGGTCGTCGAACAGTTCGCTCATTTCCGAAATGTCAAAGCCAGTGATGGTGGCATCGTATCCGCCATCGTTCAAATCCTTGAGGAGAGCGGTCAGGAGCGGGATGTCCCAATCGCCGCTGATCTTATTCAGCGCCACATTCAGAGCTTTTTCCTTTTGTTCGTCTAGGTCGAGGATGACGCAGTCCACCTCGGTATAGCCGAGATGCTGCAGTACCTTCAGGCGCTGGTGCCCTCCGACGACCACTCCGGTGCGCTGGTTCCAGAGAATCGGCTCTACATAGCCGAATTCTTCTACGCTGCGTTTCAGCTTTTCAAATTCGGGATCTCCCGGCTGCAGGTCTTTCCGGGGGTTGTACTTGGCCGGTTTCAAGTCTTTGACCGGTACTTTCCTTATTTCCATTACACCAAGCCCCATTCTGCGAATTTCTCGAATCCGCCGACCATGTCAATGTAGGCACGAGCGATCTCTACGATCTCCGCGTATGGCTTGCCGTCCACGGTTTCGTCTCCAATGGCGCAGGACAGCTCGACGGTCTCTCCGATGATCTGTGCCTTGATCCATGCGTAGATGTTTACACTCACATCGGCCTTCGACAAGTCCTTCCCGTGTAGGCCGCCTCCTGTAATGCTGTCAGCCATATCGCTGCCAAGCTTTCGGTTCGTCGCACCGGTATCCACATCGGTTCCGCCAGTCCAGAATCCGAGGGGGTTAACGTCGGCATGCGGGAAGAAGCGGAGGACGTCTTTGCGTTTTGCCTGGCTCTGGCAGATGATAAGGTTTGGCCCGTCGAGGATGTATTTCCCGTCCGTGGGAAATACCGTGTAAAGGTCTCTGGCAATGTCGGCCAACATGTGCTGCTCTACGGTCACCGGTTCGCCCTTGAAAATGCCATTGTCGCCGCAGCGCAGGCCATTCTGCTGATTCTCGGAGAGAATAGGATCCTGCCGCACCTCATGGTAATTGAGGACGACACCTTCTCCGGCGATGCGCTGAACGGCCTGTCGAACGTCTTCCACGGAAATGTGGACAGACGTTTCAGCGATTACATGGCACATACCGTGACCGATGAGCACCTCAACGGCGATCTTCGGGTTCTTTTCCTGCGTGTATGCCAAATCCACAAGCGCGCCTGCGATACGATCTGCGATCTTATCCGGGTGCGCGGGGTTCACTTTTTCAAACATGCTATTCATCCTCCAGTAAGTAGTTTTCATATGGAACGCCCATGTATTCCAGCACCTCACGCATACCAAGGCCACCCTTGTCCCACGGCTTCATGCAGTATCTCCATAGCTGCGGGTGAGTCTTTTGCAACTGCTGGAAGCGGTTTGGCGTCTTATCCAAATGGACACCGAACATGCAAAAGACGCATCCGGTGCGGGCATACCCCATGTCGTACACCTTGCAGTACGGGATGTTGTATTTTTGGATGTATTCCCAAATATCCCTGTCAGTCCAGAAGCTCAAAGGTGCCGAGGTCGCTTTCTTATTATCGAAGGCATTACAGCCGTATTTCAGCCATGTGCTGGTTCGCAGAGAGGATTCTGCCGCCATTGTACCTATAATCGGAACGCGGCCGGTTTCCTTGGCGTATTTGTTTATGGGCTTTTTCTTCATTTCCTTACAACAGCCCGCACCAATGTCAAATGGCGCGTTGAGCATGAATTTCCATTGCTCGGATATTTTGAAGCGAGTCGGTGTTCCGTTTAGATTGATTCCGTAAAATGCTTTTTGAATTGCGCCGCTGCTGTTGCCACGGATGCGGTGAATCCACTCTGCCTGCTCCTTTGAGATGCAAGGATAGCCGCACTTTTCAATGACCTTTTTGAAGGTCAGTTCTGGCTTGACCCACACTACATTTTCTTTGGTTTTCACGAATTCCCGGATTTCGGGGAACTCCAGCCCTGTATCGCTGAACACCGCAACAATGTTCGGATACAGCTTACGGCAAATATCCAGCAGAACGGTGCTGTCTTTACCACCGCTGAAGGAGACATATACACCGTCTTCACCCCAGTAGGAAACCCAGTCACGAATCCGGCGCTCTGTCATGCGAATTTTGATCTCCAGCGGGAGTGACTGCATTTGGCGAAGATCAGCAAGAGTGTGGCGGTCATTACTGTTCGGCATTGGCAATCACTCTTTCGGCCTTCTGACCAGTAAACTGCTCCCAGCGTTTCACCGCAAGGTCGCAGTATTCGGGGCTGCGCTCCATTGCATAGCAGACGCGCTCCGCCTGCTCACATGCAATGATGGTGGTACCGCTGCCGCTGAACGGTTCAACGACAATGTCGCCACGATCGGAATGCATTTTGATGCATCGCCAGGGCAGCTCAACGGGGAACATGGCCGGGTGTTCCTTGTTTGCGCGTACTGTGTTCATTTCCCAGATGCCTGCGTAGCCCCAGTTCTTCCGTTCCTCCTTGGTCAGTCGCTTCACGAATTTGTATGCGTGACCGGCGAAGGCCGACAGCCACATGTACTCCTGATCGTTGTACTCCACATCGCCGTTGCGGCTGAATGCACTGATGTATTCGTACTGCTGCACAGGCTTATTGGTTACAAGGTGGTAAGGGCCGACACCGAAGTTCATGCCTTGCTTCTTCCAAATACGAATCCAGATAGGACGGAAGCCGCATTTTCTGAACATGTCTACCGAATACACGCTGGTGGGTTCAATGAACTGTGTGCCGGTGGAGTAGAGGTCGCCAAGGTTCCAGCAGACGATCCCCGCGTACTTGGTGAGGTTTTCAATCACGGGGCGCATGGTATCAAGCCACGGCCCGATACCCTTGGTTTCGTAGTCCTTGCCGACACCATAGGGAGGCGATGTCACACTCATCTGGGCTTTGTTGCCGTTCATGAGCTTTGCGAAATCTGCGCTGCTGGTGCTGTCGCCACACATGAGCCGGTGGACGCCCAGCTTCCAGATGTCGCCGGTCTTTGTGATCGCGCCCTTGGCTCTGATCTCTTTGTGTTCTTCATCCACATCGAAGTCATCCTGCACCGCTTCTCTGGAGTAAAAGGCGTTCATGAGTTCGTCGATCTCTGCAGCTTCAAACCCTGTAAGAGTGACATCGAATTCGCTGCCGTCCAGCTCCGTGAGCAAGGCTGCCAACTTATCCTTGTCCCATTCACCTTGGATTTTGTTCAGCGCCACATTGAGCGCCTTCTCCCGTTTTTCATCCAGCTCCACGATGACGCAGTCGACCTCAGTGTGTCCGAGATCCATCAGCACCTGCAGTCGCTGGTGGCCACCGACCACATTGCCAGTAGTCTTGTTCCAAATCACAGGCTCCACATAACCAAATTCAGTAATGCTGCGCTTGAGCTTTTCATATTCCACGTCGCCGGGTTTCATCTGCTTTCGGGGATTGTATGCCGCTGCCTTCAGCTTATCTACGGATACCTGTTGAATGTTCATTTCGTTCCTCCTGTTCGGTATTCCTCGAAGCGTTTGCACTTGCGGAATACATATTTGTTATTGACCCACCGCTGCAGTTGCTTGATCTCTGCCGGGGCATTAGGTTTGTCGTACACCATGACATAGGGGTCATATCCCAAATCGCGCACTGTATAGATGCGATGCAGGTTTTCCTCCATCGTGGAATTGAAGTTGACGAGGATGTATACGACCTTGGTGCTGGATGATTTGCGGTGGTATGCCGCTGCAAATCGCCGGAAGTATTCCGTCAAGTCCTGCTGCGGATTGTCCCACGCAAAGTGAATGCGCTTAACGCGCATTCTGCCGAGTTTATCTGCGATTTCATCATTGGTGAGGCGAATATCGAAGCCTTACGACAGTCGCGGGCTCCTTTTCATTTGAGGAGATGACAACGTATGCGTATTTTCCCCGGAATATTCAATTCGAGGGATAATCCCACAAACCGAACAGCAGGAGCCAGCTACAGCTTCTTCATGGGCGGCACTACTGCGGGCAAGACCGTTACAGAGCGAACAGCCATGCAGATGACTGCAGTTTATTCCTGTGTCCGAATTCTGTCTGAGGCAGTTGCAGGTCTGCCGCTTCACCTATACCGCTACAACGAATCCGGCGGCAAAGAGAAAGCTATCGATCATCCACTATACCAGCTCCTTCACGATGAACCGAATCCCGAAATGAGTAGTTTCGTATTCAGGGAAACCCTCATGACGCACCTTCTCCTGTGGGGCAACGCCTACGCACAGATCATCCGTAATGGTAAAGGTGAAGTCGTGGCCTTGTACCCGCTCATGCCCAATAAGATGACTGTCGACAGGGACACATGTGGCAAGCTGTACTACAGCTACCAGCGGTCGAATGAGGAAGCAATACAGAGCAAGGACAGCAAAGTCATTCTCAAACCCTCGGATGTGCTGCATATCCCTGGCCTCGGCTTCGACGGTCTCGTCGGATATAGCCCAATAGCTATGGCAAAGAACGCCATCGGCATGGCAATCGCCTGTGAAGAATACGGAGCGAAATTCTTCTCTAACGGCGCATCGCCCGGTGGTGTTCTCGAGCATCCCGGCACGATCAAGGATCCGCAGCGTATCCGCGAAAGCTGGCAGTCCACTTTTGGCGGAAGCGGAAACGCGAACAAGATTGCCGTTCTCGAAGAAGGAATGAAGTTCACGCCTATCGGGATCGCGCCGGAGCAGGCACAGTTCTTGGAAACCCGAAAATTCCAGATTGACGAAATAGCTCGAATATTCCGTGTTCCCCCACACATGGTCGGGGACCTGGACAAGTCAAGCTTTTCTAATATCGAGCAACAGAGCTTGGAATTTGTCAAGTACACCCTTGATCCGTGGGTAGTGCGCTGGGAACAGTCCATTGCGAGGTCACTTCTTACCCCCGAGGAAAAGAAGACGTATTTTGCAAAGTTCAATTTGGACGGGCTGTTACGTGGCGACTATCAGTCACGTATGCAGGGCTATGCCATAGGCAGACAGAACGGCTGGATGTCGGCAAACGATATCCGCGAGCTTGAAAACCTCGACCTCATCCCTGCTGAAGAGGGGGGTTATTTGTATCTCATTAATGGCAACATGCTTCCGCTTCAGAACGCAGGAGCTTTTGCAAATCTAACCAATAACGAAGAGAAGGAGGAAAAACCAGACGATGAACAAACCCAATCCGAAGAAGTTCTGGAACTGGCGCAATCCGGTACAGAACGAAAACGAAGGCGAACCGACAGAACGGGTGCTTGAAATCTACGGCACGATTGCCGAAGACAGTTGGTTTGACGATGATGTCACCCCTGAAGAGTTCCGCTCGGAGCTGTTTGCAGGTACCGGAGATGTGGTCATCTGGATCAATTCACCCGGTGGCGACTGCATCGCTGCCAGCCAGATCTACGCCATGCTGATGGATTACCCCAGCAACGTCACTGTGAAGATCGATGGCATTGCAGCCTCGGCGGCCAGCGTGATCGCTATGGCAGGAACCCGTGTTCTTATGGCGCCGACCGCACTGATGATGATCCATAACCCCGCAACCGGGGCCTTTGGTGATCACACAGACATGCAGAAAGCTATCGAGATGCTGGACGAAGTAAAGGAAAGCATCATCAACGCCTACGAGCTTCGCACAAACCTGTCCAGAACCCAGCTTTCCCACATGATGGATAGCGAAACATGGATGAATGCCAAAAAGGCTATGGAGCTCGGCTTTGCCGATGCGTATTTGGAGGACACAAAGCGGCAGCAACCGGAGGCCGTGGAAGCCTACGAATTCTCCACCAAGACCGTGGAAGCAGTGGTCATCAATAAAATCATGGCCAAGGTCAAAAAGGCCGAAGCCGCAAAACCGAAGGGCCGATCCGTGGATACACTCATGGAGCGGCTCAATCTTTTGAAAAACTAATTATATGGAGGAATACACTATGTCTATCACTGAACTTCGCATGAAACGCGCAAAGGCTATCGAGGCCGCCAAGGCATTCCTTGAATCCCACCGTCAGAACGACGGCACTCTGTCCGTCGAGGATGATGCGACCTACACTGGTATGGAGAATGACATCACCAAGCTTGGCAATGAGATTTCCCGCATGGAACGTCTGGAGACCATGGACGCTGCCCTGAACCTGCCCACCAGCAGACCTCTCACCGAAAAGCCCGAAGCGGCCAAGAAGAACGAAAAGGCCGGTCGTGCCTCCGATGCTTACAAAAAGGCATTCTGGGCGCAGGCTCGCTCCCGTGATAAGCTTCCCGAATTCCATAATGACCTGCAGATCGGGACTGACAGCGAGGGCGGCTACCTTGTCCCTGACGAATTTGAGCATACCCTCGTGCAGGCGCTGAACGAAGAGAATGTCATCCGTAACCACGCCCGCGTGATCACCACATCCAACGGCCTTCACAAGATTCCCATTGTGGCCGCTCACGGCTCTGCTGCGTGGATGGAAGAGGAAGACGCCTACACCGCAAGCGATGAGACCTTCGGTCAGGTAAACCTCGACGCCCACAAGGTCGGTACGCTCATCAAGGTTTCCGAAGAGCTCCTACAGGACAGCGCTTTTGATCTCGAAGCCTATATGAATGAAGAGTTCACCCGCCGTATCGGTGACAAGGAAGAGGACGCTTACCTCAACGGTGATGGCTCCCACAAGCCTACCGGTATCTTCAATGCCACCGGTGGTGCGCAGGTCGGCGTTACCGCTGCTTCCAGCACCGCAATCACGGCGGATGAGATCATCGACTTGTTTTACAGCCTCAAGGCGCCTTACAGAAAGAATGCCATCTGGATCCTGAACGACGACACCATCAAGGCAATCCGCAAGCTCAAGAACGGTGCCGGCGACTATCTTTGGCAGCCCGCTCTGAAGGACGGCGATGTACCTACCATCCTTGGTCGTCCCTACTTCACTTCGCAGTTCGCACCCACCATCGCTGCCGGTGCCAAGGTCATGGCCTTCGGTGACTTTTCCTTCTACTGGATCGGTGACCGTCAGGGCATTTCCTTCAAGCGCCTGAATGAAATCTATGCCGGTAACGGTCAGATCGGCTTCCTCGCTTCCAAGCGCCTCGATGGTAAGCTCACGCTTCCCGAAGCCATCAAGGTTCTGCAGATGAAGGCGTAAGCGCCGGGAAGAACCACCATGAGCCATAACGCACTCAATTGTACTGAACAGCCTGCTCGGCAAGCTGAAGACTGCCTGGATCATGGCTCCGGATTCCGAAGAACCCGAAACCGAATAAACCGCAGGGCTCCGGCGTAACATCCGGAGCCCCTTCACAGGAGAGAACATCATGATATTGACTCTCGAAGAAACGAAAAAATACCTCCGTGTGGATTTCGATGACGATGACGAACTGATCGAGTCTTTCATCATGACCGGCGAAAAACTGGTGGCCGATGTGTTGCGGGTGGAGCCGGAGACCTTTGAGCAAAGCGTGACCGAACAGACCCGGCTGGCAGCCCTCTATGCTGTGGCCTATCTGTACGAACACCGGGAAGAAGCAGATCACCACGCGCTGGTGATGTCACTCCGGTACCTGCTCTTCGGAGAACGGCAGGTGGGCTTCTGATGAACATTGCACTGCTGAACACCCGGATCACGATCCAGCAACAAACCACGACCATCGATGCCATCGGCAACCATATAAATACATGGCAGGATTATTACAACTGCGCTGCCACCGTTAGTGGCGAGACAAATGGTGAAACCGAAGAAGCAGCAACCACCGTGGATGACACCAACGCCTGCTTTACGATCAGGTACTGTGCGCTGGTATCCGCTATCACGAACACGAACTTCCGCGTTGACTTCGACGGGCAGCTTTATGACATCATCTCCGTAGATCACCAGAACTACAAGCGCAAGAGCATAAAGCTCCACTGCCGGAAAGCGAGGCGCTGACGATGGGAAATACATCTGTTGGTAACCTCGCTGCCGAAGTCATGAAGCAGCTGGAGGACTATGCCAAGGTAACAACGGAGGGCATGAAAAAGGCCGTCAACAATGCAGGTAAAACCGTCCGTAAGGAAATACAGGCCGGAGCTCCTGCACGAACCGGAGCCTACAAAAAGAGCTGGAAGGTCAAGAAAACCGACGAAAGCTCCAATAAGCTGGAGGTCACCGTCCATTCCAGCAAGCCCGGCCTGCCGCATCTTTTGGAACACGGCCATGCCAAGCGCAACGGTGGCAGGACGGCAGCACAACCGCATATCGCGCCTGCCGAAGAGCTCGGCATTGAGCAGCTGGAGCAGGACATAGAGAGGATGATACGGAATGGATGAGCTTTTGCAGATCATGCAGGAACTGTCCCTGCCGTTTGCCTACGACCACTTTGCCGAGGGCGAATCCCCGGAACCACCCTTCGTGGTATACCTCATCCCCGGTAACAACAACTTTGCCGCAGACGGCATCGCATACTACAAAATAAACGAAGTGCATATTGAGCTGTACACGGATAAAAAAGACCCGCAGCTCGAAGCACAAGTGGAAGCCGTGCTGGATCAGCATGGCATTTTTTATGACAAGACAGAGACGTGGATAGAGTCGGAAAAGCTCTACGAAATTCTGTTTATTTTCGACATGGAGGCATAAAAACATGGGTAACAAAATCAAGTACAACCTGAAAAATGTGCATGCCGCCGTGCTGACGGAGACTACAACCAGCAACGGCGTCACGTACTCCTATGACACACCGGAGCCCATCCCCGGCGCGGTCAGTCTTTCCCTTGACGCGGAAGGAGAATCAAGCCCCTTCTACGCGGACGGCGTGGTGTATTTCAGATCGGCCACAAACAACGGCTATTCCGGTGAGCTGGAGCTGGCCCTAATTCCTGAGTGGTTCCGTACAGATATTCTGCAGGAAACGTTGGACAACAAAGGCGTCCTTCTGGAACGCAGCGATGTTGCAGAATCCGTGAAATTCGCACTTCTGTTTGAATTTGACGGTGATGTAAAGGCAATTCGCCATGTGCTGTACTGTTGCAGCGCGGCCCGACCGTCCATCGAATCTGAGACCAAAGAAGACACCATCCAGCCCGGCACTGAGAAGCTGTCCATCACAGCGGATCCTCGTAGCGATGGCCTTGTAAAGGCCAGAACCGGCGACACCACTGACAGCACCACCTACAACGGCTGGTACAGCGCGGTCTATTCCAGCTCCGGTAGCACCGATAACGGAGGCAGCAGCTCATGATTATTAAAGAAATCGAGATCAGCGGCGTAAAGGTGGCCTTCAAGTCATCTGCCGCTGTGCCCCGCCTGTACAGGGCAAAATTCCAGCGTGACGTGTTTAAAGACTTTGCCAAGCTGGAGAAGGCATTCAAGAGCAAAACTGAAGATGGTGAGAATATCCCCATCGAGGATTTAGAGCTGTTTGAAAACCTTGCCTACATCATGGCCTTGGCCGCTGACAGCACCGTTCCCACGGACATCGACGAATGGCTGGATCAGTTCGACATGTTTTCGATCTACGAGGTGCTCCCGGAAATCATCGAACTGTGGGGCACCAACATGCAGACGGATGTAACCGTTAAAAAAAACAAAA